>SXGQ01363716.1_pt1 | contig 20567 bp, 10 predicted proteins | sample 3178371 | NCBI WGS metagenome assembly SXGQ01 (sample SAMN11356859, study PRJNA531348) | freshwater metagenome | isolation source: freshwater sample F1-20 | place: China: Fuxian Lake, Yuxi | collected 2017-12-25 | reverse complement strand
TGGGAAATCAGTTCCTCAGCCACCTCCGCGAGGTGAATGCGATCGTTCAGGTCGTGCGCTGTTTCGAGGATGCGGACATCCACCACGTCTCGGGCACCGTGGACCCGGTGCGGGATATCGAGGTGATCAATACGGAGCTGATTCTCTCCGACCTGACGGCCTGCGAGAAGCGGAAGGACCGCGTGAGCAAGGGCGCGCGCTCGGGAGACAAGACCGCGAAGGCGGAGCTGGCGTTGTGCGAGAAGTTGATCCCGCATTTGAACGAAGGCAAACCCGCGAGCACGCTTGAGCTTTCCGATGACGAAAAGAAGCTGCTGAAGGAGTTCTTCCTTCTGTCGGGAAAGCCGACGATCTTCGCATGCAACGTCTCCGAGGCCGACCTGGCTGCGCTGGCCGAAGGCAAGGATTGCACGGCGAAGCCTTTCGTGGACGCGGTGCGGGCCTACGCGGCGACGCATTTCGGCACGGAGACGGTGGTCATCAGTGCACAGATCGAGAGCGAACTGGTCGATCTGAGCGAGACCGAGGCGACGGAATACCTCGCGGGCCTCGGCGTGAAGAGCAGCGGCGTTAATGAGCTGATTCGCGGCGTGTATCATCTGCTCGGTCTGCGGACGTATCTCACCACGGGCGAGCAGGAGACTCGCGCATGGACGATCCGCGCGGGCGACAAAGCGCCGGCGGCAGCGGGAGTGATTCACACGGATTTTGAGCGCGGATTCATCGCGGCGGAAGTCATCCACTACGACGACCTTGTCGCGCTCGGCTCGTTCGCGAAGGGGCGCGAGACCGGCAAGCTGCGCATCGAAGGCAAGGAATACGTGATGAAAGACGGCGACGTGGTGGAGTTCCGCTTCAACGTTTGATCACGGCCGCGGTGCTCAGCGTGTGGCCGGCTCGCGTTGAGCGGAGTAAATGCCGGTGCGTCCGCTAATGGCAAAGGCCACGTAGCACGCGACGCCGAGGTGCAGGCCGTATCGTGCACCGAAAAGCTCCATGCCCATCACGGTGCACGCGAGGGGAGTCTTCGTCGCTGCTGCGAAGATTGCGGCAAATCCGCAGGCTGCGAATAGATCGAGCGGTCCACCGAGCGGTGTGGAAAGCGCATTGCCCAGTGCGGCACCGATGAAAAACAGCGGGGTGACTTCGCCTCCTTTGAACCCGGCACCGAGTGTGATGATGGTGAACACGGCCTTCCAAAGCCAGCTCCACGGGGCGATTTGCGAAGAATTGAAACAGGCCGGAATGGTGACAGCGCCCGCATCGCGTGACCACACACCGAGGCCGAGGAAGTCGGGCGTTCCCGCGAGAAGGTAGAGCACGACGACGAGGGCACCGCCCACCGCAAGCCGCAGCGGCGCGAATGGGAGTAGGCATTTAAAAAGACGACCGGCGCCGTGCGATGCGAGTGCGAACAGCTTTCCCGCCAGTCCGAACGCGATCGCGGCGACGGCAATCCTTCCAAGTGTAAACATCGACCCGGATGAGAAGGTGACGGCCGTGTTCACGGCGTAGGCGGTGTGGACCGCGCCGCAAGCGTGACAAACGCGGTCGGCGACGAACGCTGCGATGAGGCACGGGACTGCGGCTTGATACCTGATGCGTCCACGGGTGAGTACCTCCATTGCGAAGATGGCCCCGGCGAGCGGAGTCCCGAAAACCGCGCCGAACCCGGCGGCGACTCCGCCCATGAGCAGAACGGGAACGACGCCACCGTGCAAACGCAGCACTTTGCACAGCGTGCCTGCGATGCCTCCGCCCATTTGCACCGCAGTGCCTTCCCGTCCTGCCGAGCCGCCGACGAGGTGCGTGACGAGCGTCCCGAACAGGATGAGTGGCGCGATGCGTCGCGGTACGCGGCCGATGGGCTCATGAATTTCGTCGATGATCAGATTGTTCCCAGCTTCGGCGCTGCGGCCGATCTTGTGAATGATCCAACCCATCGCGACTCCGGCGAGCGGGAGGAGGAAAATGAGCCAGGGATTTGCAAAACGCACGCTGGTAACCGCATCGAGACTCCACAGAAAAAACGCGCAGGCCGCGCCGGTGAGCGAGGAAATGAGCAACAGCGGAAGTGTCCATCGAACCGCGTGGCGGAGCACTGCGACAATCGTTGGGACGATGCTCATCGGGCGCGGTGTTTGACTTTGCCTTCCGGCATGAGCAGCGGACGCAGCGAGTCCGGTGTGAGTTCCGGCGGCAATGGCTCCCACGGATATCGATCATCGGCTACGCGCTTCCACACCAGCACGCCGCCGCGGCGCCACGGGTCGAGAACGATTCCCTCCTCGAAACGTCCGGCGCGCGGCGTGACGACGATCGCATTGTGTTCAAGCGAGGTGCCTCTTCGCGCCGACGCCAGATGCAGATCGAAGGTGCGAAGCTTCAGTGCGAAAAGGCGGGGAAATAGATCGTCGCGCCAGTGCCAGCAAAGACCGCGATCAAGGACGCCTGAGTTTACGAGATTGTTGTTCAGCCATGCGATGTGCATGGGGCGAAACTCGGTCGAAAGCCGGGCGGATTCTTCGACGGCGGTCTGTGCGAGAAGGGTCGCCTCGCTCGGATGCACGGATTTTGAGAGGCTTGTGAGATCCGTCGCGAGGGAGGTGGCTCTGAGCCTGCGCTGCGCCGCGGTGCCGGGATTGACGCAGGCGGGCACGAGCAGCGTCAAAATCAGCGCGTTGATTCGCAGGATGGCTCTCATGAATGGCGGGATGCTTGGTGGAACGGCGCGCAGTCGTCACGGAGAAAGTCGGGCCAAGTTTTCCACGAATCGTTTGCCGTGGACTGCAAATGTCCGACCCCGCATGGTAGAAGCATCGCATGAACGAATCGTACATCACCTGTCCCAAATGCGGCGCGGAGATCGCGCTATCCGAAGCCGTTTCGCATCAAGTCCGGGAGAGCCTGGAGGCGGACTTCGTTCGGCAGCGTGAGGAACTGAATGCCGCAATCGCGCGGCGCGAAGAGCATCTGAAAACCGAAATGGAAAAGCTGGCAAAGCAGCAGGCGGGCGTTGCCGAGCAGGTGGCCAGGGAGCTTGAATCCGAACGCAGGAAGCTGCTTGCCGAAGCATCCCAAAAGGCTGCCGAACAGTTTGCCATGCAGCTCAAGGACGCAGAGTCACGCAATGCCGAGCAGCAGGAAAAGCTGCGCGTCGCGCAGGCCACCGAGCTTGAGTTGCGCAAACAGCAGCGCGCATTGCAGGAGGCGAAGGAAAGCATGGAGATCGAGCTCGCGAGGAAGCTCGATGCGGAACGGCAAAAGATTGCCGACGCTGCGCGGCAGCAGGCGATTGAGGCGGAGCGGCTCAAGCTGGCCGACAAGGAACAGGTGATCAAAGGGCTCCAGGAGCAGATCGCCTCGCTCCAGCAACGTGCCGAGCAGGGGTCGATGCAACTTCAGGGCGAGACACTGGAGGTGGAAATCGAAGCACAGCTTCGGGAGGCTTTCAGGCACGACAGCATCGAGGAGGTGAAAAAGGGAGAGCGCGGCGCTGATGTGACGCAGCGCGTCCGGACTGCCGGGGAGCTTCCATGCGGCACAATCCTCTGGGAGGCGAAGCGGGCGAAGAACTGGTCTTCTCAATGGCCCGCAAAGCTGAAGGAGGATCAGCGTGCGGCCGGAGCCGAACTCGCGGTGATCGTCACGACGTCTCCGCCCGAAGGCGTGCGGGGAATCGGGCAATGCGATGGAATTTGGGTTTGCGAACCTGCTTTTGCACTCGGACTCGCATCAGCGCTGCGCCACGGTCTGATTGCCACGGCGGTCCAGCGCCTTCAGGACACCGACCGTGGTAGCAAGATGGCGCAGCTTTACGATCACCTGTGCGGCACGGGTTTCAGGCAGCACATTCAGGCAATCGTCGATTCATTCATCGCGTTGCAGGATCAGCTCGCTGCGGAACAGCGGGCGTTTCAAAAGCAGTGGAAAGAACGAGGCCAGCACCTCAGTGCAGCCATTCAGCACACCGCGGAGCTTTACGGCGGAATACAGGGAATCGCCGGCCGCGAGGCGCTGCCGGAGATTCAAAAGCTGGCGCTTCCCGGGGCGGAATAGCGCCGTCAGCGCAACGTCGCCTTCAGTCGGATGTAGAAACTCGTGGCGCCGACGGGTGGCGTGATTTGCCAGGTCTCGGTCCGGATGGTGCCCACGACGGTGTCATTCGTTTTCGCCGCGGTTGCGGGTGCCCATGTGGTGTTGAGGTCCGTCACTGCTTCGATGGAGAGGTCCGCATCGTCGGCATTGGCGCGCCGGGTGAATACAGCGATGAGCGCGCCCGAAATGTCGCGCGTCACGGTAAGCGGTACGGTGTTTCCGACTGCATCGCTCGTGCCAAGTTCGTATTCGAGCAGCGCGGCAATCCCGTCGCCATCCGCGTCCGCGGTTACGCTTCCTGAGAATGTGATGGCATCCGTGCCGCCGGGGTTTCCACCGTCGGTGGTGCTGGCGCGCCAGGTGTAATCGAGCGGGTTCGGGTTCGTGCTGCTCACGACGCGAACGAGCGAGCGCCCGTTGCCGTCGGTGGGGTTCAGGTTGTCGCTGTAGGTGAAGTCGAAAATCACCGCGCCTGCTGCGCTGTAGAGCTTGATGCGCTCTCCGCTGTTATCGAGCCCACTTGGGGAGAATCCGCCTGCGGCTACCTGCGCGGACGGAACCGCCGGATAGGCCGCGAGGAAGGCGGTGCGGTCTTTTGCCACGATGATTCGCGCGCCCGGCGCGAGCTGCACTCCACTCGGGAATGTGTAAGCGATTCCCTGGCCGAGTTCCTCGTCGAAATGGCAGTTGGATAGATCGAGCGTGCTGGTGGTGATGTTCTGAAGTTCGATGAATTCGGTGGTGTCGTCCGGTCCGGGCGGATTGAAGTGAAGTTCGGAAACGATCAGATTGTTCGTCGTAGCCGGGAACACCCCGCCGGTCGCGGTGACTGTCACTGTCGTTGTTCCGAGCAATGTTCCCGCGGTGTCGTACGCGACGAGCGTGTAGGTGTTCGTGCCGGCACTGAGCGGTAGTTGAAGAGACCAGGTGCTTTCACCGGTCCACGTAACCGGCAGCGGTTCGGTGGCACCCTGAAGGCGAATTTCATTCACGTTGATCCATCCAGTTCCAGTCACGGTTGCGAACGGTGTGCCGACCGTCACCGGGCTTGCGCTGGTGCGGGCGAAGGCCACCTGTGGAATCGGAGCAGTCTGTCCGTTTTGTCCGAGGATGACGTCGCGCGCATAGTTCGTTCGTGGCGTGAGATACGCGGAGACGGAGGCGATCATGTCATCCGTGCCGAAGCGCGAGTAGTGCGTGGCCCAGTAGGTCATCGTGGTCGTGTTGAACGAGCGATTCAGCACATCGAGCATGTGGCCGTAGTAGAGCCGTTTCCAAACGGGATTCGCGATGAACTTTGCGGTATCGCCGCCGATGAGCGTGGTCGTGGTGGGATTGGCCTGATTGAGAAAATCGCAGTCCCACGGAAACGCAACGGCCTTCCGTCCGGGCGGGAAATAGAAGAGCACATTGTGCTGCGAGCCCGCGCCGCCCGGGGCCATATAGTTGTCGGTCGTTCCGTAAAGAATCGGACCCACGTGGCCGCGGAGCCACGTATTCACGTCCACGTATTGATCGACGAGCGAATTGAACGTCGCGCCCGCGGCCTGACCGATGGCGTTCGTGACGTTCATGATTCCCGTGTAGTCATCGGTATCGCGTCCGCCTTCGACGAGCCAGTGCCAGCGGTAGAATTCGGATGTCGCATTGAGATTTACGACGTTCACGCCGGGCGGCGAGGTGGTGTCCTGCGGAATCTTCGGGTTCTCGGGAACGACCGCGCCGTCCACGACTCGCGTGGTGGGATTGATCGTCTGGGTCAAGACGTAGATGCGTTCGTATTTGAACATCATACCGTCGCCGCCGTTGTCCCACTGATTGTCGAGGTAGTCCCCCTTGAGGCGTGTCTTGGAAAGAATCGCAGCGCCGAGCATACCCGACCCATCAAATGTGATGCCGGTCGCGCTCGGTGCGCGCGCGGGGATGATGCGGATCAGATCGTCCTGAGGTGCGTGAATGCCGCCCGCGAGGATGTTGAGCGTTTTCAAAAGAATCTCCTTCTGGCCGGTAACCGTGCCGCCGGAGCGGTCGATCGAGATGCCTCCGTGTGTTCCGAGGAAGAGATCGTCGGGTGGGAACTCGATATTGTAGCCTACGCGCGCGATGTTGAAACGGCCATGCTCGCTGCTTTTGAGCGAAACCCCGGCGCGATAGTAGATGTCGCGCTCATTCAGGATCACCGTGCAAGGCGTGGCTGCGTTGCTCATCAAGTTCTCCTGTTTGTACAGTTCGGTCGCATCCGCGGGTGGCATGATGACACGCACATTGTGCGGCTTCGCGCCGCTCGGGAGCGTGAGAAGCGCGCGCCCGTCGTCCCACTGAACCATTGCCCGCGACGCTGGGCCGCCCGCCGGGAAAAAGGACACCGCGCCCGGCACGTCGGTCGCGCGGACGTAGAACTGCACGACAGCGCCGGATGCCTGCGCGGGAATCGTGCCGGTGTAAAGGCCGCCGCTTCCCGACGTCATCGTGGAACTCGTAAATGCGGCGCTGTTGACCGATGTGAAGAGCTGCACCGTACCGATTCCATCCGAGTCCGCGACGCGAACCGTTACGGTCGCATTTTGGGCAGCGAGCGGCACGGCTGGCGAATGGGAGAGCGCATCAAATGTCGGACCGACGTTCGCGACGAATCTGCTGTTAACAGCGCCCGGTGTTCCGCCGGTGGTCGGGCGGTTGAGGAGCGTTTTGAGCGGAAGGCGGTTTGTATAAAGCCGGGAGTGAAGCGCATTCGAACCGCGCAGCCATTTTGCGCGGAACGTGATCGAGTAAGTATCGGTCGCGACGATGGTATGGAAGGACGCGCCGTTCTTCAGCGTCGTCGTCGCGTGATTGTGCATGTGCTCGGTCTCCGCCGTCGCGGTGACTTTCAAAACGTTGTTCGCCGGTGCGGTCGGGTCGGGCACGACTGTGCCGCTGTGGGTGCCGATGATTCGCCAGAAGTTCGTGTTTCCGCCGTTGAAATTCCCGTTCTGAATCAGCTCGATGTTTCCCTGGGTCACGTCCTTCACGCTGATGTCGTCGATGAGGAACTCGCCGTTGTTGAGCAGCCCGAAAACAAACTCGTTCCAGTTTGCCGGGTTGTTCGACGGAGTATTCGTTGCCTGGCCGGTGATGCTCACGTTCTGCCACGTGGACTTGCTGCTCTCGTCGCTTGCGTCCCACGCCTCGCCCTTAGAGTTGTCGCTGTCCGGGTCGAGCAATTCGAGACTCGAGCCACCGCCATCGGCCCACTGACTCCAGCGACCGCCATCGTGGTAGCGGACTTCATCGGCGACGTTTCCGTTGGCGTCTTCGAGGCGAATGGTTTCTCCGCTCCGGCTCAGGCTTCCGCTCCACGGTCCGAGCGCGGTGACGCCCGGATGCAGGGTTGCAAACGTTGTGGGATTCCACGCCACGACAAGATACCCGCCCGCGGGAATCGGCGGAGTCAGCGCGGGGATCGTGAAGTTTACGCCCTCGGTGAAGGCCCATCCGCTCACGTCCACGGGCGATGCACTGCGGTTATAAAGCTCGATCCATTGCTCGCCGGAAGGCTGCGCCGGCGGAGTCGGGGCTGCCGCGTTGTAGAAAATTTCATTGATGACAATCGCGTCGTTCAAAGTTGCGACGTTCACGGTGCCAGCGGTTGCAGTCGATGGGCGCCCCCACGTGCCGTTCGCAAGGATGCCGCGCAGGCTGTTGGTTATTGTGCGTGCGTCCTGAAACTGGATTCCGTCGGGCGCGATGAGGCTGAGGCGGACATTGTCGGCCGGCACGAGGCCCAGCGAAGCGGCGGTAAACGAAACGTATCCTCCGGCCGGAACTGCGACTGCCGGCAGGGTGTGGCTTGCTCCTGCGCTGGTACGGATTAGCCACCCACCCGTGTTCAATGGACCGGCTGAGTTGTTTCTCAGTTCAATGAAGAACGCAGGGTCCGTCGCGCCGGATATCTCATTGAAATAAAACGACGGCGTCGTCGACGGAAGCAAGGGAGCCGATTCATCGGTCAGAAGCTCCGCGCCGAACAGCAGGTCGGTATTTCCTCCGCCGAACTGGTGCACCTCGGCGCTGAGCACGTTCGTGCCCTTAATGAGAGCCGTGCTCGGAATTACGATCGGGGCAGGCGGAAATTGAGGGTCGGTGACTTCACTCGCTGGAGGAACATTGGAACGATAAACCTCTGTTCCGTTGAGATAAATCACCGCGCCATCATCCGCGATGGGCCAAAGTTCGAGCGAGGTGCGGCTCGGAACCCCAGTGTAAGTGAATGTTTTTCTGAAGTAACGCGGTGCCGTTCCGGTAACAGCATTCGTGGTCTGCTCCGCTGGGGTCGGAAGGACCGGACGGTTGACACTTACACCAGCAAGACCGGCGATTTCCGCAGCGGAAAGGGCACGGGTCCACAGTGCAGCATCGTCGATACGGCCGGCGAAATGTTCGTTGATCGAGTTCGTCGTTCTGCGGTCGCCGCCGATGTAGAAAGGCATTTGCGGTAGCACCATGGCTCCTGTGAGCGCGAGACTCTGGACGAAAACGCCATTCTGATAGTACTCGAGCGAAAGCCCGCGTTTAATCATGCACATATGCGTCCACGCGTTTGTTCCGACGTCCGGGTAATTGTTCAGCAGGACGGTTCCATTGACGCCGTACTCAGCGCGGGCCATTGCCATCTTGATGAACTCGCGCGGCGATGTGTCAGCGCCGTTGATTCCTGTTCTGTTCCCGAGAATGACAGCGGTTCCCTGGTCCGTGACGGTCGCTGCGGTCGGCGTCCACACCCACGCGGACCATGTAAAGTCATTCGAAGCGGTCATCGCGGGGAGCAGCGTCAGACTCGGCTGGCCGGTGCCGGAGTCGATGATTTCCATGCGGTCATCCGTGCCGTCAAAGCTCGCCACCCAGCCGCGTGCGGGATCGTTTACGAAAGTTGCACCGTTGGCCATCGTGCCATTGTAGGCCGCGTTTTGCGTGTTTGCTGCGGTCGTGCCGGAAGTCTCATTGAACGGCCAGTACGCCAGCAGGCCGGTCGGGTAGTCCGAAGGGCGGACCACTCCCAAAGTCGCACCTCCGCCCGCGATGAGCGTTGCGCCGCTTTTCCACGTGGCGTCCGAGTAGGCAGCCGTCTTCCAGTCCGAAGTGGGTGTCGTTCCGTCGTCGAGAAACTTCCATGTCGCGCCGATGGGGATGATTTTCGTGCGCGTATTCGCAGTTCCTGCTTCCGCAAAATTCCGGGTTCCGGGCGTGCCGCCGATGTCGCGGCTCGTGGTCCACTGGTTCGCTCCGCTCGCTGCGGTTCCAGAAATTCTGCACAGAGTAGGACCCATTCCGTCCGGGCCGGCCGGCCAGTCACCTGAATCGCCGTAGGTCAGCTCATCCATGATTCGACCGTTCAGGTTCCGGAGCCGGATTGTCTCGCCACCGTTGTCGAGTTGACCGGTAAATGGACCAAACGCTCCGGGAATCTGCGCGGGAATCGCCGCAACGACGATGTAGCCGCCGCCCGGCATAATCGTGCCGGCTGGAAACGTGTAGTCGATTCCGCCATCAATGCGCCAGCCGCTGATGTCCACATCCACTGCTTGCAGGCTTCGCAGTTCGATCCACTCCGTCTGGGTGAGCTCATCCACCGGGTGGTATTGCACTTCGTTGAAAATGAGCACGGAGTCCGCGGCGACGGCGCAGACCGGGAGCGAAAGTAACGCGAGAAGGAGTTTCTTCATGAAAGCAGGATGTGGAACAGGTGTTTTGCGCACCCGAAAACGCTGGGGAGGAGAATATGTAGCGGACGAATCGGCTGAATTTATAGGCGTTCGCAGCGGCGTCGGCGCGCTGCGATCAGCATGCCGATACCACCGAGGAGAAGTGCTGCGGAGCCCGGTTCGGGAACGACGACAAGGTTCACCGTGCCGGTGGTTCCGGTGTCGATGAACGAACCGGGATAAGAAGCGAGGAAGCCTGCATCAATATCGAGTCCGTTGTCAGTCAGCACACCAGCGTAGTTTGCGATGCGGTAGGTTCCGTTTCCAAATCCGCCGAGCGGCGTAACGCCGAGCGTGCCGTCTAGTGTCAGCGCTCCGGTGATGCTCAGTAGGTCGTTCACACCCGAACCGACGATGCCGGGGGTTGCCAGTTCGAACGCGAGGGTGGAGGCTGAATCCAGTGAGAGCGCGGCGAGCGTGAGAGTGCCGGGGCTTGCGCCAGGCGCAATCGTACCGGCGGTGCTCGTGACAGCTCCGACGCTTCCGGTTCCTCCGAGAAGACCACCGGTTACGTTAACTGCGCTGCCGCTCAGGCTGCCGGACACGAGGACTGCGCCGTCCGCGATCGTCGTGGTTCCGGTGAACGTATTCGTTCCGCTCAGCGTGAGATTTCCATCCTGCGCCAGAACGATGCTGCCCGTGCCCGCAAGCACGCCGGCGAAAGTGGTTGTGGTGGATTGATTCAGCGTGAGGGCAGTGCCGCCGAGTGTAATCGTTCCGCCCGTTCCCGAGAGGCTCGATACACTCTGTGCGGCATTATTCAGATTCAACGCGCCGCCATTCACAATGAGGCTGCCTGTCGAGAGCGCGGCTCCGGCGTTCACTGTGACGCGACCCGAATTCACCGCGGTTCCCCCAGTGTTTGTATTTACGCCCGTCATCACGAGCGCACCCGTTCCGATTCCCTGCGGACCTTCATCAAATGTGACGCGGAAATTTCCGCCGATGGCCGCGAGGTTCGAGGGATTGTTTGCCGGGCCGTCGAAGTTGTTCGCGGTGATCGTTGCGTCGGCGTTCAAGGTGATCGGGCCTGTGAGATGGGTCAGGCGGCCGAGTGTGAAGCTCGCGTTGACTGTCACCGGGTTCGTGAGTGTCCGCGCGGCACCGGAGGCGCGGATGATTCCGCCGTTCATCACAATCGTTCCCGTTCCAAATGCGGCGTTGTTTCCGATGCCCAACGTGCCTGCATTAATCGTGGTCGGTCCGGTCTGGGTATTCGCGCCGGATAGGGTCAGCGTGTTATTTCCGGTTTTAACAAGCCCGCCAGTTCCGGATATGAGCGCAGCGTAGGTTAGGTCCACGCTGTTTTGAGCAAAGGTCGCAGCATCGGCGTCGGTGGACGACAGCACAAGTGGGCTGCTGAATGTGGACAGGTTTTCGAGCACGAGTTTGCCTCCCGTTACGGTGGTGGCACCCGTGTAGTTCGTAGCAGCGACCAACGCGGTATTCTTCAGGGTCAGCGTGCCCGCGCCCGACTTCGTGAGCGCCATGATGGACGTGCCGACGCTCGCATTCCGGATGATGCCGTCGTAGGTGTAGGAATTGCCCGCCGTGTCCACGGTGAGCGTTGCCGTGGAGGCGGCGACTGCACTGTTGTTCTCAATGACTGCGGCGTTCGCGACGGATGTTGTGATTCCGCGCACGGTCTCGTTATTGCCGTTAATTCGGAAAAATGCGCTGTTTCCTCCGCCGCCCGAGTTGAACGTGAGGACGCTTGAATTGTCGATTTGCTCCGGCGCATTGAGCTGCAGGACGTCAGCTCCCGATGTGTCGCCGATGGTAATGGCTCCGCTCAGCCCGCTGCCGGTGGTTCGGCCCAAAGCGAGCGTGCCCGCGGAAATGGTGGTTCCTCCCGTGTAGGTATTGCTCGAGTTTCCATCGATGGTCAGCGTGCCTGCGCCGGCTTTTACGAATGCGATTGTGCGGTCAAAGCCATCTTCAATCCGTCCGCCGAATGTCACGTTTGCAACGTTGTTGATAGTGAGCGTCGTTTGGCCGGGATTGAAGCCGTTATCGGTAATCAGACCGCTGCCGGTGATTCCCGCCAGTGTTGTGTTGTTTTCATTCAAATCGAACGTCCCGACGGAACCCACATTCACGGTTGCAGTCGTCGGTACGCCCGTTGCGCTGCCAATTTGCGCCACGCCGCCTGCTACATCGAGCAGTCCAAACGTATTCGTGCCGGCGATGGATGCTGTTCCCGCCGCGACGCTGAGTGTGGCGAAGGAGTTGTTGCCGGTAAATGTCACGGTGTTGTTGCCCAGCTTCGAGACGGTGCCTGCGCCTCCGATGTTCGTTGCGACCGTGATGTCGTTGCTGCGATTGAACGCCAGTGTCGCGCCAGCAGCTACGGTTGCATCGCCGGAGCCGAGGGTTCCTGTCGTCCCGCCGGCGCCCACTTGAAGTGTGCCGGCGTTGACCAGCGTGGTCGTGTAAGAATTGGCACCGCTAAGAATCGAGGTGCCCGCACCGCTTTGCACAAACGACTTGGAGCCAGTGATCGGGCCGGCGTAGGTGATCTGCGTGCCCGTTCCCGGCTGCGAGTCGAGAATCGTATTCAGCGCGATTGGTGCTGTGATGGTGTGAGAGCCCGAGATCGCGCCAATCGCGGACGATGCAATTCCGTTTTCAAGCGTGATGAAGTCTGCCGGGCCGCCGTTCACCGAGTAGCTGTTGGCGTTGTCGAAGATGATGCCGCCAACGGTTTTGGCTCCAGTCACTGCGACCGTGGTCGGTGACGCCGGAATCGCGCCGAATCGTGCGACGACGCCCGCACCATTGGGCGAACCCGCAGTCCAGTTTCCACCGGTCGTCCAGAGGCCATCTGCAGCGGCTCCGTTCCACTCGGAGGTCGTCGCATCCGCGACGGTCAGCGTAATTGCCGTTGCGCCCGAATCGTCGGCAATCGTGTAGAATTTCCCGATTGCCGGATTGAGCAGCGAAAGGTTTGCCGTCGAGCCGGTGAAGCTCGTGTTGTAATCAAACAGCGTATAGGTGCCGTTTGTTCCCCACGGAGTCGTCGTATTCTCGGCGTAGATCCTGAGTGCTCCGCCACTCACCGCCAGTCCGCCTGCGCTCGTGATGTTAATGATATCGTTCGCCACGCCGTTGAACTCGAAGTCGAGTTGCGAGCCCGGTGCGAGCGACAGCGTATTTGTCGTCAGTGTTCCGACGCTCGCGCCCGGGGCGATCCGCCCGTTCGCGGCGACGCTGATTCCACCGTTGATAGTGCCGGTGCCGCCAAGTGTTCCGCCCGATGCAACCGTCACAAGGCTGCCTGCGAGCGAGCCGTTCACGCGGAGCGTGCCTGCATTGACTGTTGTTGCTCCGGAGTAAGTGTTGGCGGCGCCGAGAGTCAGGATTCCATTTCCGGATTTCGTGAGTGTTCCCGTGTGTCCGGAGAAATCTGCAAGCACCTGATTGACGGTTACGTCGAATCCGTTGGAATCGAACTTCAAACCGCCGTTCTTAATCTGCGCGGAGGTAAGGTTCTCGAGGTAGTTCGGGCTGCTTGCGCCGGCTTTGAGTGTGCCGCCATCGAACGTGAATGAAGTGTTTGCGCCGATGCCGCGCGCTGTGGGAATCGCGGGGAGGGTGACCTGCGCCGTGCCGCCGATGTTGATCGCAGCACTGCTGTTATCGCCGCCGCCGAATGCGTTGACCGCAGTTGCGACAAACGTTCCGCCGGTGAAGTTCATGGTGCCGAAGTTGCCGTTTCCTGCGATCAATCCGCCCACGCCAAGCGTGCCCACGGTCGCCGTGCCACCGGATTGATTGAAGATGCCGGTCGTGCCGGTTGCAGCGGTATTCTCAGAGCGTCCGACCTGGAGATTTGCACCAGTCAGGTTCAGAACTCCGGTTCCGCTCAAATTGAACGTACCTGATGCCCCGCTGTTCACGCCCAGAATCACGCCGCGATTGGCCGATGCGGAGCCGGTGAGGGTTCCCGCGCTCAGATTGTAAGTGCCCTGACCACCGGTGCCGTTGCCAATGATCGCCTGAGTGCCCGTCAGCGTTAGCGAACCGCCGGTCTGATTTACAGTGCCGATAACCGAGGAATCACCGGCAGCCACGGTGAACGTTCCCGTTGAGAACGTTCCGTTTTGGATATTGAGGATCGCAGTTTGTCCGGTCGTGTCGGCTACCGTGAACGCACCAGCGGCCGCGGTGCGCGCGCCGGTGAGGTTCAATGTTCCCTGCCTTACGGTGGTCGTGCCGGTGTAGGAGTTGATTCCCGACAGATTCCACGTGCCGGTTCCGGTTTTGGTTACCGACGTGGCGCTGGTGCTTTGGTTCGTCAGTTGCAATGCGAACAGATTGTTTCCGGTATTTGTTCCCGTGAGCACAAGCGTCCGGGTTCCTCCAGTGTCGAACAGGTTCATGTTCGTGCCGCTTTGAGTAAAGCTAAGCGTGGCCGATGGATTCGAGCCGGATGCGTCGATCGTATTGTTACCGATGTACATGCGGATATGGCGGTTCGTGCTCTGAGGAGTGCTGCCGGTGTATTGGAGCGTTCCGCCTTGAAAGTGAAGTCCGACGCCGGTCGGCGTGGTGTTCTCCTGCGCAAGCGTGCGCGTGCCAATCGCCGATGGAACGCCGTAGTCAGACAGGGACGACACATTCACGATTCCGTTGCCGGCGATGATGAGTTCGCCAGTGAAATTATTCGCATTGTTCGCGAGATTCAGCGTTCCCGCAGTCGAGTGGATGGTGTTTGTCCCTCCATTGATCGCGCCGCTCAGGGTTTCTGTACCACCGCCGAGCTTGAGCAGGTTGTTGTTCAGCGTGATCGGCGTTGAAATCGTATGGGTTCCGGCTTTGCTGCTGATTGTCGAAACACCGCCTGCATCCGCCTGCAACGTGAGCGTGTTCGCCCCGGAGACTGTCCACGCATTTGCTCCGTCGAACTGCACATGACCGGTTGTAACGTTCGCGTTCAAATTGATCGAAGTCGGTGCGCCTTGCGCTGTGAAGTTTGCATTAGTGCCGGCACCGTTTGGAACCCCGGGCGCGCCCCACGTTGCAGTTGTCCAGTCCGCACCACTCGTCCACGAATTGTTAAAGACATTCTCCGTCGTAAAGCCGGTCATGTGGATTGTTGTACCGCTAACCGCAGGCGCAGCGTTAATCACCTGCGACGTCGTCGTCGCTTGGAACGTGTAGCGCAGCATCACCAGGCTGCCTTGCGCAGTTGCGCCCATGTTTTCGTTAAAGCTGAAGCCGGCCGGCGTCACCGAGGCCCCCGTCGCACTCATATTGGCTGCGCGAGCCGTCGCTTCCCACGACCGGGTATAGAGCGTGTACACTTAGGTGTTTCCAACTGTCAGATTGTTAAGGGTTACCGCCTGCGTCGTCGTGCCCGCGCCATACACGAACTTGTTCGTAATCAGTCCCAGTTGTCCTGCCGGGTTTGTCCCGCCACCGCCGTAAACAGAGCCAAGTCCGCTCGTTGCAAACACGCCGGCCACTGTCGGGTTTGCTCCATTGACCGCAGTGAACGTCACGCCATTCACCGTGACGTTCGCAGTATCGTTCAAATTGTAAGCGTGTAGAAATGTCTTGTTTGCATTGAGCCCGACGAGCGTGTCGGAGTTCCCTGTGCCCATGTTTACTGCGGAGAATTCTCCGGTGAACGACTGTGCATGGCTCGCCGAGATCAGGCCGAAAATCGTGGCGATGGCGAGTCGGGTCGGTGTGATGCGCGAGGACAGGAAGCGGGCGGTATTCATGGCGGAATGTGAAGGACTGGTTGTTGTTGGCGGAGTGTTTCCAAATTCAGCGAACGCCGAAGATTATCAATCGGAATTCGCCGGTTTTTAGCGGGTGGGCGGAGGCCCCGCGATCCCCTTGCGCCGCCGTGATATTCTTCATTTCACGATCGCGCCGGACCGGGTGGCCCCAGACCTCCCGTACGAACGACGAGATAGCCTGCTTCCCTGAGGGCGTAAAGTGCCTCTTGATGAGTTTACGATGAGGATTTCGTCACCTCATCCATCACCGCTCTTTTTTTACCGCGATGCCGAGCGGGGCTGGTTGGGGAAGTAATACTCGACGTAGCCGAGCATCATTTCGTCCGTCGTCTGCGGGCCCCAGCGGACGGTCTTGGTCGGGTCGGGGTTGGCGGGGTTTGCGGCGCTGTTGTCATACCACGCCGTCGTCTTGATCACGCTGCCGGCGGGGATGTAGCGGGGCTCGGAGTAGCGGTAAAGGAGCTGCCAGTTGAAGTCGTAGCGCGGGATATCGAGGAGAGTTTCCTCCTTTCCATCGGGAGTTTGCAGGCTGTAGCGCCATGCCTTTCCGCGGACGTGCATGTGGGGGAGAAATGCGAGGACCTGGGCGTCGCGCGGGACGCGAAGTTCCGCGTCCACACGGTGGTTGTCCGCGCCGGGCGGAATCGAGAAGCGATGCGTGCTGATGCCCGCATTCTGGACCGCGTAGCGTGGCTCGGATGCGGCGAACTTCAGGCCGATTCGCACCTGCTCTTTCACTTCGCGGCCGTTCGGCGTGTAGTGAATTTGAAAGCGGAGCGTGGCTCCCGCAGGCAGGGCCTTGGCGTATCCGTCCGGGTAGATGAGTGTGTTGTTGCCGGGGACGTAGATGGCGAAAAATCCGCCGCTCTCGTCGTTCTCGTCGCGGCGCAAATCACCGGCGCCGCGCCGGAGCGCCTGGCGGAGCAGGGGATTGCCGCCCGGAGCATCGGCGAAAACGAGGACGTGGTGAACGACATCGCGCGCGGTCGGCTGCACTTCCACGGCGCTCACCCATTTTGTTTCCGCGAACGACGTGGCAACGCGGGCGTGCTGATACGGCATCGTGCCGGTCGCCTTGACGGTAATGGGCTCGGGGATTTGGAAAACGGCGTCGGGCTTGCCGATTTCCCATTCCTGCTTTGCGCGCTGCCGCGCAATCGGCGCGTCCTTCGGGTCGCCAGCGGGGCGTCCGGCGGCGAGCCATGCGAGGAGTTGGGTGCGGTCTTTTTCAGAAAGCGAACGGTCATTTGCCCACGGCGAGTGTTTTCCCGGTGCGGCAGGTGCGGCAAACCACGGCGGCATGAGGCGCTGCTCGACCATCTTGCGGATCATCCCGGCGTGCTCGGCGACGTCGTCGAGGCTCTCCAGCGCAAACGGCGCAACTCCGCCGTTGCGGTGACACTCGGTGCAGTTCTGCGCGAGGATGCGCGAGATGGTGTTGTGGTAGGTCACCGCCGCCTGCTGCGGAGCGGGCGCGTCGGTGAGGTCGATGACGCAACCCGGCGCCTCCGTCGCGGCAATGTCGGGAGTCCGGCCGGCGAGCGTGGCGTCGATTGCTGGGGCGAGGTATTTGGTTCGCGGGGCGTCGTGCGAAAAGCCGAGTCCATACTGGTCGTCCACCGCGCCGCGATATTGCAGCGTGCGCGCGGCATCGAGGACGAAGCAATCGGTCTTCGAAGTCACGCCGAGCGCCTTCATCCATGAGTCGCCGGAAGTATCCCGGACGATCGGTCCGGCGAGTTTCAGCTCCTGTGCGAGTGTTTTGAAATCCGCGTCCGCATCGGTCTTCGTCGTGGCGAGAAAAACGAACGCCACTCCGCGCGGTGCGTATTCCTTTTCCAGCGCGGCGAGCGTGGGCAGGTAGCGCTTTCCGATCGGGCACGTGGTGCTCACGCAGGCCACCACCACCGCCTTGTTCCCGGCGAATTGGGAAAGGCGCACTTCGCGTCCGTCGAGCGCGGTGAAGACTGCATCCGGGATGCGCGAGCCGATCCCGTGGTCCGCTCCGCGAAGTTCGAGCACGCCCTGCCGTGGCGATGGCTCGGCGGGTGTTGCGTCAGCGGGAGCCGGTGCGGCTTTTTCGTCGTAGCCGAGAATGCGCGGGAAGCGCTTTGCCAGCGCGCTCCGGAGCTGGGGATGTTCGCCCCAGCCGCTCTCCAGTTCGGCAGGGGACACGGCGCCGTCGTTGTCCGCATCGAGCCGCTTCACCCAGGGCGAGCGTTCCACTTCATCGGCCACGATTTTGCCGTCGGAGTTCCGGTCGAGCAGGCGGAACGCCTTTACCGCAGGCGAATCGGCGGCGCGCATCGGGAGCGCGATTGCAAGGCTGGAGCAGATGAGAATGACGGCTTTCATGGTTGCGTGTCTGACGTGCCAAAAGAATCCGCGGTTACAACAAGGAATGGAAGGCGGAAGGTTCGCCGCCGTGATGAAGTCAAAGCCCCGCGCCGTGCCGCCGGTTGACTGCGGTGGCGCGTTACTTTCCTGCATGAAATCCGCACTCATCCTGTTTGCCCCGCTCGTCGCGACTTCGTTTGCCGCGGACTGGAAGCCGAATCTTCCCGACCGCGAGCTGTTCGAGGAAGGACGCTACGTGTACGAGCAGAACTGCCTCGTCTGCCACGGGCAGTTTGGCGACGGGAAAGGCGAGCTCGCCCCCGGCCTCACCATCAAGCCCCGCTCGTTCCGCACCGGTGTTTTTAAATACCGCTCCACGCCCGCCGGGAAGCTCCCCACGAATGAAGACCTGAAGCGCACGGTGCGCGACGGCGTCACCGGCACGGCCATGGGCATGTTCACAAATATCCGGCAGGAGGAACTCGCCGCCGTCGTCGAATACATCAAGGGATTCTCCCGAAAGTGGAAGGACGCCGCCAACTACGCACCGCCCGTGAAGCTGCCCGCGCCGCCTGCGTGGTTCGCCGATGCTGCGCAACGAAAGGAACACGAGCAGGCCGGGGCACGGATTTTTGAAACCACGTGCGCGTCCTGCCACGGAGCGGGCGGAAAGGGCGACGGTCCCGCGGCTGCCGCGCTGAAGGACGACCTCGGCGACCCGGCCCAGCCCGCGGATTTGACTGCCCGCAACTTCCGCAACGGCAACGATCCGCAGGACATCTTTCGTGTGCTTGCGCTTGGTATTGCGGGAACGCCGATGGTCGCGTTCGATCCCGCACTCAGCGAGGCGCAGCGCTGGGATCTCGCCGCGTATCTGCGTCGTTTGTCGGGCGTTTCGGCGGATTGAGCGGGCGGGCAATTCCCGTGCGGTGAATGCCAATTTCGGGGAGGCGGAGGTTTCCGTAAATTGCTGAAAGTCGTGGCGCTATGAAACTAAAACCATTCATTCTCACCACAGCAATCATCGCAACTTCCGCTCTCCAGAGCTTCGCCGGCGCACCCGCCGCGAAAGCTCCGGTGCCCGCCGAGGAACGCGACATCTGGGTCCACCCCATCACCGGCACCTACACGCACGAAGACTCGTTCATTGGAAACGACATCCGCGCCGTGTTTGCCCACCACACTTTCCCGGGCGAAATCTTCGGCGGCGGCTATGCCAACGTCTATGCCGCGCAGCTCCGTCTCCGCCTCCTGCCCAATCTCCAGCTCGTCGCCTACAAGGACGGCTACATGGACATCAAGACCCGCGGCTACAAGAACGACGGCTGGAACGACATCGCCGCCGGTTTGAAATACGCCTTCCTGCAGGACGATGCCCGCAAGCTCTACTCCGCCGTCGGCCTCGCCTACGAGTTCGCATCGGGTGACGACGAAGTGCTTCAGGACGACGACGAAGTCCGCCTCTGGTGGTCCATCAACAAAGGCTTCGGCCGCCTCCACCTCGGCGCCACGCTGAACTACTTCCTCGCCACCGATAATGGCGACGACGGCTTCGGCGATTCCAACCACCTCAGCTGGCACCTCCACGCCGACTACCAGGTCTGCGATTGGTTCAGCCCCGTCCTGGAAGTCAACGGCTACCACGTCACCGATGAAGGCGACGTCGTCACACCTTTCTCCGGCGCAGACGTGCTGAACCTCGGCGGCAACAAGAACGAGAACGTCATCACCGCTGCCGTCGGCTTTGAAGTCCGCCCCTTTGAGCGCGTCGCCGTGCGCGCCGCCTACGAGCGGGCGATTACCGATAACACAGACCTCTTCGGCCACCGCTGGACGGTGTCCACCGTGTTTGAATTCTAAAACGGTTGTGGTTGACCGTTGGTGAGCGACCCCGCGTGGGGTCGTGGATAAACAGACGCGCGCGATGAACGAAAGTTTGTCGCGCGCGTCATGTTTTTAAAACGTCAGTCGCAGCCCCAGCGCTTGCCGTTGATAATCCCGAGGCTGTGATGCTCAAAAGGCCACCAGCGCGGCTCGGTGTAGTCCGCTTTGGGGTTCGCCCCGGCCCGGTGAAGCACCAGAGTCTCCTGAGCCCGCGCAAAAATCTCCGCCCCAAGCGTGCAGACGCAACTCAGGACCGCCAGCGCGACGAACTTCTTTCGCCATGGCAGGCCGATGACCGGGAGGAATGCAACCGGCAGCGTAAAAATCCAAAATGTTGCGAACGAAGCCAGAATCTCGCTTCCGGCGTTCCCGTCCTCCCAGCCCGAGGTCCGAATCGTTGCCGCATGAAGCCAGCCCCACACGCCCACGCAGGACAGCCCTAGAGCGCGGAAGGCAGGAGTCATGAATCTCTCGGATTTAGTCGTCATGGAAACCGCCCATCTGCACGGCGGATACCACTGACCACTGCCACACATCCGCCCGCTTGCCAACTCCGCAGAGCGCCGATCGCGCCGACGGAAATCCAGTCTTCGCCCACTCCGGAGCGCAGCACATTTGCCGACTGTTTCGCATGGCAAAAAACCACTTGTCCGCCCTTTCGCCCGGTGCATTATTTTTCCCGGGGCATGTGCCGCCCGATGTGAGACGTCCCCGGCCCCGAAACAAAACAGAACCAACACATGAAACAGAACGGACG
>SXGQ01278633.1_pt1 | contig 20574 bp, 10 predicted proteins | sample 3178371 | NCBI WGS metagenome assembly SXGQ01 (sample SAMN11356859, study PRJNA531348) | freshwater metagenome | isolation source: freshwater sample F1-20 | place: China: Fuxian Lake, Yuxi | collected 2017-12-25 | reverse complement strand
TGATGGCGCAACTGATATACAACCATTCCTTCGCACAATTGATGATTCAACAAGTCCTATTAAAGGACACATGCGAATTAGCAATAAAGTTGATTCTGCTGATTTTGCTATTTTTACAATTACAGCAAGTATTTCTGAAGAGAGTGGATATTTCCGTGTTCCAGTTTCTTATGTAAGTGGTCTTGCAACTTCTTTCTCAAATGATGAAGACATCATTGTTACCTTTGCAAGAACTGGTGATGTTGGTCCACAAGGTATTCAAGGTGTAACTGGACCAACAGGAGCTACTGGCCCTTCAGTAACTGGTCCTACTGGAGCTGCAAGCACAGTTGCTGGTCCTACAGGACCGACAGGAGCTACAGGAGCTACAGGATCTACTGGCCCTGCTGGTTTAGATTCAACCGCAATTGGTTCAACAGGTCCTACAGGAGCCACTGGCGCTACTGGCGCTACTGGCGCAACTGGTGCGACTGGTGCGACTGGTGCCACTGGTGCTGCTAGCACAGTAACTGGTCCTACAGGTGAACAAGGCGTAACTGGACCAACTGGTGCGACAGGTTCTACAGGTTTAACTGGCGCAACAGGTCCTACAGGAGCTACGGGTGCTATAGGAAACACTGGTGGTCTTTCTTGGACATACAGAGTAGTTTTAACTGGCGGCCCAGGGGAGCGGGACCCAGGAGATGACAACATAGCCTTTGTTGGAAATGACCCAGATACCGCCGTTCAAATTTTAGTTGACGATAATCCTTACGGAGTAAATTTCGACATTTCAAATGTATTGTTAAGCGTTCAAAGTGGTTATTTAACTTTAACAAGTCAAAACAATTCTGGCTTTTCAACTTATCAAATTACATCAAGTGTAAATGGCACTGTTGGTTTTGATGCAAGTTATGTAATCTTTAACGTAGTTAAAATAGGTGGATTCAATCTACCTACTGATCAAGAGTTAGTCACACTTACACTTTCACAACAAGGTCCAACAGGTCCAACAGGTGCACAAGGAGTATCTGGACCACAAGGTGTTACAGGACCTACAGGTGCTACTGGTGCTACTGGTGCTACTGGTGCTACTGGTGCTACAGGATCTACTGGAGCTACAGGCCCTACGGGTCCTGAGGGTATTCAAGGTATTACTGGTCCAACAGGAAATGTTGGTGTAACTGGTGATGTAGGACCAACTGGTCCAACAGGATCTACAGGTCCTACAGGATCTACAGGTCTTACTGGTCCGACAGGTACACCAGGTACTGGTGTTTCTATTCTTGGTTCATATCCTAATGAAGCAACTCTTATTGCTGCAAACCCAACGTATGCAACTGCACCAGCAGCTTGGGATAACTTTGCAATGTACGGACTTTATTCTTTAGTCACACATACAAGTCAAGTTTGGATTCTTGCTGCTACTGGTGGTTGGACTGTTGGTGGTGCACCTGGTTTAGGTTACGGGTGGCAGCTATATACACAACCACAAGCAGGTGACGGTTATTTAGTATCTGGTGATCTTTATGTTTGGGATCCAATTAATTCAGAGTGGGACAATGTTGGAAATATTCAAGGACCAACTGGTGCACAAGGTAATTCTATAACTGGTCCAACGGGACCAACGGGAAGTACTGGTGCTACTGGTGAACTTGGAAATTTTGCAATTGTTGCAGATACACCTCCATCGTCTCCAGATGCAGGTGATGCTTGGTTTAACACATCAAATGGTAAAACATATGTTTATTATGATGGATATTGGATTGAAACTGGCGCTGCTCCTATTGGCCCAACTGGTGCAACTGGTGACACTGGTCCTATTGGTCCTACTGGTCCTGCTAGCACAGTTGCTGGTCCTACTGGCCCAACTGGATATCGAGGAATTACTGGCCCTACTGGACCTGCAGTAACTGGCCCTACGGGTCCACAAGGTATTCAAGGTGTAACTGGACCTACTGGAAGTACAGGACCTACAGGTTCAACAGGTCCAACAGGTGCACCATCTACTGTTACGGGCCCTACTGGAAGTACAGGTCCAACTGGTCCTACTGGTAGCACAGGTCCAACTGGTGTATCAGGTCCTGTCGGTGAATTTGTACCTGCAAATGCAACACCGCCTACAGGAGCAGTTCCAGGAAAAACTTGGTTTGAAACTGAAACTGGTGCTGTCTATATTTATTATGATGGTTTTTGGGTTGAAGTTGGAACAAGTGAGTTTGGCGGTGCAACAGGACCACAAGGTGTTACAGGACCTACGGGACCTACAGGCCCTACGGGTCCAACAGGAGCCGCATCAACTGTTACAGGTCCTACTGGTGCTACTGGTCCTTCTGTTACTGGTCCAACTGGGCCACAAGGTTTTGGCTCTCAAGCTAAAGGTTTTTACAATACATATGCAGAGTTTGCTGCTGGAGCTGGAGCATCACCAGGACAAGTTGGTGATTTCTACGTTATTTATGCAGAAAACACTATTTACATATACACAGCAAATAATTCTTGGATTGAAGCTGGAGCTTTAATTGGACCTACTGGTGCAACAGGTCCTACATCAACAGTACAAGGCCCCACTGGTCCAACAGGACCTTCTGTTACTGGTCCAACTGGACCACAAGGTACTTCTATAACAGTAAAAGCAGGAGTAGCAACCGTTAGTGCACTTCCTGCAACTGGAAACTCTATCAATGATGCACGTTCTGTAGAAGCAGATGGTGATTTATATGTTTGGAATGGAACTGCATGGAATAACGTAGGTCAAATTGTTGGTCCTACTGGTCCAACAGGACCTTCTGTTACTGGTCCTACAGGTCCAACAGGATCTCCGTCTACAGTTACAGGTCCTACAGGAGGTACAGGACCAACTGGGCCTAAAGGTGGAGTAACATATTTTATTAGCTCTGATGGAACTGCTTTTACAGTTAATGGATTAATTGGGGACAATCCAACTTTAACAGCTGTTCGTGGCGAAAAAATGTATTTTGATGTTAGTGGAGTTTTAGTTACAAACTCACTTGCCCTTCGTGTAACTTCTGGATCTACTACAAATATTCCAGGAACGAGCAATAACTCGACTACTTTAGGTAGAAACCTTTCTAGTACAGATACAATAATTGTGTATGAAGTTCCCTTAAATGCCCCTTCACAAATTGTTTATCAAGATGTTACAGATTTTAATATTGCTGGTGTTATAGACATAGTAGATAAAATTGGCCCTACTGGGCCAACTGGATCTACAGGTCCATCTGGAGTACCTATTACAACTCCTTACAGTCCAGTATGGGCAGGAACAGGTTTAACATTTGTTGGAACTCCTGCTTCAGGAACATACGTTAAATACGGACAAGAAGTTATTGTTAATTTAAATGTTAACATGACAAATGTGACTGGTTTTGGTTCTGGACAATATACAATCAGTTTACCAGTGGTTCCTTTAGATGGAAGAGAAGTTATTATTCCAGGAACAGTTACAGTGGCAGGAACTTCTTATCACATAGTAGGAGTAGCACCTGCAGGATCGGCTATTATGAACCTATGGTATTTAGGAACTAACGGCCTAAGAACTGCTATGACCGCAATAGCACCAATTACTTTAACAGTGGGAGGCGTCATTTATCTAAATGGTGCCTTTATATCGGCGAGCTAAGGAGGTAGACACCAATGCCAGCAATTGATTTTCCAAATAACCCAACTGTAAATCAAACATATACAAATGGAATTCAAACTTACATATGGAACGGTACTGCTTGGCGTTTGGTTCGTACAAGTGCTCAAGGACCTACAGGACCAACAGGACCAGCAGGTTTAGATTCAACTGCTATTGGAGCTACAGGACCAACAGGACCAACAGGACCTTCTGTTACTGGTCCTACGGGTCCTGGCTCAGTTGTTCCAGGGCCAACAGGGGCCACAGGTCCGACTGGTAGTTTTACTATTAGTCCTTGGACAACTTATATTCCTACATTTTTAGGAAGTATTACTAATCCAGTTATAGGAAACGGTACGCTTTCTGGAAGATATCAGGCTGTCGGAGCTACTATATTTGGTGAGATAAGAATTATTGCTGGTACTTCTGGATTCTCAAGAGGATCTGGTATTTATAGAGTGAGTCTTCCAACTTCAGGAATTGTAGAAAATTTTCAACCTGTAGGTCAAGTTGTTATGCGTGATGAAGGTCCAGGTATTAATTATTTTGGAACTGCAATTTTTAATGGCGGTATAACTAATCGTATAGAGCTGTATATGCATTCTCAATCTGCTACTTTTGATGAAGGTGTTGCAGTTACAGAAAGCACTCCTTTTCTTTTTAGCAGTAATGACAAAATTTTAATTCAATTTACTTATGAATCAGATGTAGGATAGGAGATAAAAAATGTCAGCTATAGATTTTCCTAATTCTCCTACAGTAAATGATTTATTCACTTCAGGTGGTCAAACTTGGAGATGGACTGGATCTACTTGGAATTTAGTTATATCTACAGTTGTAGGATCTACTGGCCCTACAGGTCCTCAAGGCCAAGCAAGCACTGTTGCAGGTCCTACGGGTCCTCAAGGCATATTTTCAACTGTAGCAGATACCCCCCCTAGTTCTGCAGATTTAGGTGACTCTTGGTTTAACTCTGGTACAGGTCAGATATTTATTTATTACGATGGTTACTGGGTTGAATCTGCTTCTAGCAATATTGGTCCAGCAGGTCCTACTGGTGCAACAGGACCGACAGGAGCAATATCTACTGTACAAGGGCCTACAGGACCAACTGGTGCACAAGGTATTCAAGGTATTCAAGGAAATACAGGTCCTACTGGACCACAAGGTTTATATGTTGTTGGTCCTACTGGGCCACAAGGAATAATTGGTGTAACTGGTGCACAAGGACCAACTGGTGCACAAGGTGTTACAGGACCTACGGGAACAATTGGTGCGACTGGCGCAACTGGGGCGCAAGGAGAGTTAGGCCCAACTGGTGCACAAGGATCAGTGGGTGCTACTGGCCCTACGGGTGCTAGAGGTTTTATAGGCCCAACTGGTGCACAAGGTTCTACTGGTGCAACTGGTCCTTCAATTACTGGCCCTACTGGTGTATCAGGCCCTACTGGTCCATCTGGTGGACCTACAGGCCCTACGGGTGCAACAGGCCCAACTGGTCCAACAGGATCGCAAGGTGAATTAGGTCTTCGCGGTGCAACTGGTGCAACTGGTGCGACAGGAGCTGCATCTAATATTGTAGGACCTACTGGACCTACAGGAAGTACAGGACCTACTGGTGCACCGTCTACTGTTACTGGCCCAACGGGGACAACAGGCCCAACTGGTCCAAGTGTTACAGGACCTACAGGTCCTACTGGAGCTAGTTTTCAAGGAATAACTTCTAGTTCTGATTTATTAATTGGACTTGGCTCAATTAATTTTATTGTTAACAAAGTAGATGCATTTTCAGTAGGAGTAAGAGCGAGACTATCAAGCACCACTGTTCCAAGTAGTTATATGGAAGGTATTGTTACTTTTATTGTTGGCACTTCAATAACAATACAAGTAGACAAAGTAAATGGCGCAGGTACTTCTCACACAAGTTGGAGACTTGTATTAGGAGCTGGTGAAGTTGGTCCTACTGGTCCTACGGGTCCGCAAGGAACATCTATCACAGTAAAAGGGACTGTAGTAAATGATACACAACTTCCTGCAAATGGAAATATTGTAAACGATGCATATATTGTTTCATCAAATGGAAGTTTATATGTTTGGACTGGATCAACGTGGGTAAATGCTGGACAAATTGTAGGACCAACAGGTGCACAAGGACCTGTAGGAGCTACAGGTCCTACAGGTGCACCATCTACCGTTACAGGACCACAAGGTATTCAAGGACCTACAGGCCCTACGGGACCTGCATTGACTGGTCCTACAGGAGGTACGGGACCGACTGGACCTGCAAATTTTGAGTTAGTCGGATCAAATTATTTAACTTCAATAATTTTAACTGCAGGAGATGCAGCAAGAATTGTAAAAATAAATAGTTCTACTGCCACAGATATAACTATTCCATTAGATGGTTTTAATACTTATACATTTCCAATAGGAACACAAATAGTGTTTACTCAATTAGGAGTGGGTCAAGTAACAGTAAAAGTACAAACTGGAGTTCTTCTTAGAACTGAAGGATCTAGAATCACAACTAAAGCTAGATATGCTGTCGGTTCTTTAATTAAGCTTGCTACTAATGAGTGGCTACTAAGCGGAAACTTGACGGTGTAATATGCTAATATCCACTCATGCTATGCACGCTACGTTAGTTTTTCCTTTTACTCCAGTAACGTGGAACGCTGTTCCTGATAGCACTTTTGGTTTATCTAACATAAATGCAATACATTATTTAAATTCTGCAAATCAATATGTTGTTGTAGGTAATAACGGAAAAATTGCAACTTCTGTAGATACTCAAAATTGGGTATCTAGATTTTCTAGTTTTAATGAAAACAGTATTTTTGCTATTGGATATGGGAACAATCAATATGTTATTGGCGGAAGTTCTGGAAAAATATCTACATCTCCAGATGGAATAAATTGGACATCAAGGTCGTCTGGTTTTGGTGCAACTCCTATTCTTGCAATTACATACTCTCCTAGCGCATCTTTGTGGATAGCAGCAGGTGGATCTGGAAAGTTAGCAACATCTGTAGATGGAATTAGTTGGGTTTTAAGAACTTCTTCTTTTGGAACAACTTATATCAATGGTCTTGCTGCATCAAGCAGTCTTATTGTTGCAGTTGGATATGATGGAAAACTTGCTACATCTGTCAACGGAACCACATGGACTCAAAGAACATCTAGTTTTGGAACGAGCAGTATCTTTGCTGTTACCTCTACTGCTGGCGGACTTTTCTTTGCTGGCGGAGAATCTGGAAAATTTGCATCATCTTCCAATGGAACTACATGGACTCAAACATTTCCTACTAGTAGCTTTGGAGCATCTACAGTTAGAGCAGTTGGAATTTCTCCAGATGGCACCTATATTGCTGGTGCAGCAAGCGGTAAATTAGCTACATCATTTGATGGAATTACATGGATTCAAAGAACTTCTGGTTTCGGTACTACTAATATTAACGGTGTCTATATCGATAACAACAATGGTCTGGCTGTAGGTCAAGCTGGAAGAATAACTTATTCGGTATAAAGGAGAAAATTAATGTTTTCATATGTGATTATTGAGAATGGCCCAATGGTGCAAATTATTGATGGCACTAATGTTATTGATGAAAGTGGTCCATGGGAAACTTTAACTGCTGCCGCTGACTGGGCTCAATCTTATGTAGATTTTAAAAATTCTGGCGGACAAGAACCACAAGTTTAATTACTGATAAAATGCATATAACTAAGAAAGGACAAACCAAGTGGCAGCAATAGATTTTCCTACGCCTGTAGTTGTTGGCGAAGAATTTACCGTTGAAGGCCAAACTTGGGTTTGGACTGGGACAGTTTGGAAATCTTTAAGAGTAACTCCAACTGGTCCTACAGGACCTCAAGGTATTCAAGGTGTAACTGGACCTATTGGCGCTACTGGTGCTACTGGTGTTGCAGGTCCTCTTGGCCCTACTGGTCCTGTATCTGATGTTGCAGGACCTCAAGGCCCTACGGGTCCAACTGGACCACAAGGTTTAACTGGTGAACAAGGTGTTATAGGTGTTACTGGTCCTCAAGGCATTGTGGGCCCTACTGGAGCTGCAAGCAATGTAACTGGACCACAAGGACCTACAGGACCTAGAGGACAAACAGGTCCAACAGGCGGGACAGGGCCACAATCAGAAGTACCAGGCCCAACGGGGCCGACAGGTCCAGTAGGTAAATTTACTGCTTCTGCAAATCAACCAGACACTGAAAGTTCGGTAAATGGTGATGCTTGGTTTAATACACAAAATGCACGAACATATGTTTTTAACAATGGAATTTTTGTAGAAACTCAAGGAGGGTCCACAGGTCCTACAGGTAGTACGGGACCACAAGGGTCTTTTGCAACTAGTATTTCTTGGTGGTTAGGCGTATAAATGAGTAATTTTATAAAATTAAGGTTTAGAAATAATGCTATTCTATTAACAAATAATTTTTCAATTGAAAGAGGTAATAACTGATGCCAGGGTTTCTAGGCGGCAGTTCTTCAGGGTCAGGCACTGGAGGTGAAATCTCTTTTCCAAAAGAGTTTATTGATCCAGTAACCAAACTTAGGGTGTCGACCCCTGAAAACCTAATCGACACCGACTTTGAATACGGTCTACAGCCTACCAAATGGGAAACTGTTGAGCTTATTAACAACACCCCATCGTTCTTTTCCAAGAGCGGTGATACAACTATTCCAGATATTACTGCTATTACTACTAATTCTGGAACTCGTGAAATTACTGTTGTAACCTCACTACCTCATAATTTAGCGGTAGGTATTCCAATTAACGTAACTGGAACTAAATCAATTACGGCTGATGGATCTTATATTATTAACTCAATTCCTAATACAAATACATTTACTTATTTATGCAAGGACAATCAAATAGGAACTTCTTCTATTGAAGATCTTTATTCTTCTATTATTACAGGAGAGTTTTTTCAAGGCTCTCAGTTAAGAATTGCAGACGCAGGTGGTATTACTACAGATGCCGAAGCTGTGTCTACTCTTACAGTAACTACCGAGTCTACGCATGGTTTTGGCGTAAATACTCCTTTTTATTTTTTAAATTTAAATTCAACTATTGCTCAAGAGTTTGCTTCTGCTAACACTGAAACAAAGTCTTTTGATGCTTCAAATAGTGCTGTAGCTCAAACTTTTGACGGTTCAAATACTTTATCTACCATAAACGTAGATTGGTCTAATAGTGCTGTTGTTGGAGGTACAACAAGTGCAATAAATTCAGTAAATATTAATGCTGACACAATTACTGTTGCTCATGGAACAGAAAATTTTGTTGGAAAACCTATTGGAACTCCTTTGTATTACGATGTAGTAAGTTCAGCTGGATTTTTTGCTACTAACCCAAGAGGAGTAGTTTTCTTAGCAACAATCACAGGTCTAGGATCTGCTTCATCTACTTTTCAAGTTAGTGAAATTCCAAACGGAACTCCTATAGATATTTTATCTTCTGTAACAGGATTTTTTCAAATTGCAAATCAAGCTCGTACCTTTGCTGGAAATAATAAAAATCCTTTAACAGAAACAGTAATTAATATAATTAATGACACACCTAAAGTATTAGATGCAGCAAACTCTTTAGGAGCAACAGGAACTGTAACTAGTTATAGCGCATCTAACGTAACTGTAACTAGTATTTCTCCTTTACAGGATGATTGGTATTCAGGCGCTATGGTTCTTTATACAACTACAGGATCTGCAGCAAATGGATTAAGTAATAATACAACCTACTTTTTGGATACATTTTTTCAACAAGGATCTAGTAGTAATTACACTTTTACTTTAAAACCTCTCCCATCTGGATCTGTAATTACTTCAATTTCAGGTGGAACTGGCACTCAACTTTTTAAGAAAATAGGCGTTTCTATAGATAAAAATGTCTTTCATATAAAAAATAATGGTTTTACTCAGTATGACATGCTTAGATACGACGCTCCACCAGATGGTCGTTTTACAGTAGCCACAAGTGATCAAATTAAAAATTTTTATTTTGTTTCATTAGTATATGACGCTCATAATTTTCAATTAAATCAGACTGTAGGAGAAATACAACCTTTAACAATAAGTAGAGAAGGTACTTTTACATATAGTGCTATTGTCCCTACAACAGTAACTCCTATAGGTTTTGAACCACCTATCACTTACGCAATTACTTCAGGAACATTGCCAGGCGGTCTATCGTTTAGTACATCAACAGGTGTAATTAGTGGAACTCCTACAGAGCCTATTCCAGTTCCAGGTAGAGTAATAATTGTTACTGCTACAGACTCAGCAGGGTCTACAGCGTTTCAGACAGTAACTTTTCAGTTTAACCCTGCTCCACAATTATACGAATTTAGCTCTGCTCAATTTAACTCTGGAGGTCAAACAGGTTATACTGGACCAAATATTAATCAAGCACGTTCTGGTGTAGGTAATCCTTCATGGGCTAGTACATATTTAAATATGAACAGTCAAGGAATTCAACTTTGGACAGTTCCTAGAGATGGAACATATCGTATTCAAACATATGGCGCTGTTGGCGGCTGGTCTTACGGCTGGGGCCAACGTGGAGGTTATGGCGCTGGAAACCGTGGAGATTTTACTTTTACTCAAGGACAAGTTCTAAAACTTGCAGTAGGTCATAGAGGAAACGGTGGTGGCGGTGATTACTACGACGGCACTGGTGGTGGTGCGTCAGGTGTTGCTACAGTAAACAACGAACCATTAATTATTTCTGGCGGTGGTGGTGGCGGAGCACCTAACGGTGATGAACGTCGTGATTCTTATGGTAATCAAACTGCAGCAAGACCAGGACCGTGGGGGCAAGCAAGTGGCGGTAACGGTGGGTCTAGTGGCTCAACTCCCGGTGGTGGCGGAGGCTTTTATAACAATGGTGGCGGAGGTTGGCCAGGAACTTCATTTGTAAATGGTGGAAACGGTTCTGGTGCTTATAATGCTGGTTTTGGCGCTGGCGGCGGCGGAGGTGGCGGCGGCACTAACGGTGGTGGTGGTGGTGGAGGTTATTCAGGCGGAGGCGCTTCCCCTTGGTCTGGCTGTGGTTCTGGTGGCGGATCTATAAATAACGGAAGTAATCAGTCTAATAACAACTCTGCTAATGGCGATGCTGGCTACATTACGATTACTAGGTTGTAGAGGAGATATAAATGCCAATTGATATAACAGGTGCTGGTGCACAAGGCTCTCATACTCTTGCAAAAGTAAATGTTCATATAGATGAAAACTATATATACTATAAAAATCGTACAGGAGATATTATTCCTACTGCTCTGGCTGCAGGAAATGCATTTATTTATGAGCCAGGAGTTGGGTCTCTTCAAGGGTTTACCCCCTCTGGATTAGTTTATTCTGTAACTAATGAGCCTAAGAAACTTAAATTTAGTACAACTTCTGGTGGATCTGCAATAGATATAACCAGTGCACCTGCTGGAAGCATTGTTTTTAATACTCCAATTGTTTACAGTAATAAACTTAATATTGATTCGTCTACTTCAACAAATCAAGCTGTTAAATATTATACTAATGGAACTCCTTTAACGGGTTTGACAAGTGGTAATACATACTTTTTAAAGAACGTATCTATTTCTGATTTTGCTGGCGCACAAGCGCTTTACAGTCTTGCTAGTAATACTCATACTTTTACTACTTGTGGTTTAACAGGTCGAGTAGGCCCTACTCAATCTCAAATGCGTGCTGCATATAATACTACAGCTAATGGAAATTGGGATGAAACTTATTTAACACAAGGGGCTTTTGTTGGTTATCAAGACTGGATTGTGCCTGTTTCAGGTATATATGAATTTACAGCAAGTGGAGCAGCAGGTTTTGACGGCGCTGGTGGTGGCGGTGTAGGTAGAGGCGCAATTGTTAAAGGAAGAGTTTCTCTTACCAAAGGTGAAACTATTACTATTGCTGTTGGACAACGAGGCGCTGCTCCTACATCTGGTGGTTTGTATGGCGGTTCTGGTGGCGGAACATTTGTTGTTCGTAAAACTGGTAATGAGCCTTTGTTTGTTGCTGGTGGTGGCTCTGCTGAAGCTAATAACACTTTAGGTAGAGATGGTGTTTTAACTAATCTTGGTGGAACATCTAGCAATAATATAGCAGCGGGTGGTACTAGCGGTAACGGTGGTCGTGCTACAGGTGGTTTCTCATCTGGAGGTGGTGGTTTTAATTCTAGTGGTGAAACTAGCATTGTAGGAAATTTAGGTGGAGGATCTTTCTTAGGAGGTCTTACACAAAACTCTAATACTCGTATAGGTGGCGCAGGTGGTTTTGGCGGCGGTGGTCAATCTGATGGACAAAACGTTGGTCAATCTGCTGGAGCTGGTGGTTATTCAGGTGGTGGAGGTGGTCGTACAAATGCTGCAAACGTAACAGGCGGCGGCGGTGGTTCATTTATAGCTAGTATAGCTTCAAATGTTGCAACTTCTACTGGATTTTTTAACGGAGTATCTCAATTCAATGGTTTAAATATAACTAATTTAAATTCTTATAATACAGGAGAAGGTTCAGTTGTTGTTACATTAGTTTCTTCCTTTACAACTGGTAATAGCGTTTATCCTACAGCCAACGATTCTGAGCTAGGAACAAATGTAATAAATATTGCCCCTGCTGGAAATTCGTATCACTCTTTTGTACCTATTAATTTTGATATACAGAACGATGTAATTCATAGTGCAACAGCGCACACCTTAACTTCAGGAGAAGCAGTAATTACTAACTTTACTGATGTAACACCTCCTGAAGGAATACCAAATGGATCTATTTTTTATATACAAACTATTGATGCTTTTACTTACAGATTAAGTACTACACCTAGTCCAACTTACACAACCGTCAATTTAACTAAGCCTTCTAGTAAGACAGTAGGAACTCAATCTAGTGTAAGTAGAGTTATTGTAAATACTACTACAGACACTTTAACTATAAATAATCACGGTTTCTTAGTAGATCAGCCGCTTCAATACGATAATGGAGGAGGAACATCTATTTCTCCTCTTGTAAATTTATCCACATACTATGTACAAGAAGTTATAAATGCTAATCAAATAAGACTAAAGTCTGCTTTAAATTCTCCTACATATATTAATTTTACTTCAGCAGGAACTGGAACGGCTCATAGCTTTATTTTCTTAACAGTTAATATTGCTGAAGATACTCTTTATATTCCTAATCATGGTTTAGTAACAGGTCAAGCTGTAAGATATTCTGTAGGAGGTGGTAATACTACTATTGGAGGATTAGCTAATAATACTTTATATTATATAGTTAAGGTAGATAATAGCATTGTTAAATTAGCAATTGATCCAAATTTAACTAGTTTTGCTAATATTTTAAATGCTGGTACAGGAACTCAGCAATTAGTTATTACATCTATAGATTATGCCGACAATAAAATTACTTTACCTAACCATGGTTTTCTTCAAGGGGAGCTTGTTCAATATGATTCTAGAGGACAAACAGTATTAGGAGGATTGACTACAGCAACTCCTTATTATATTATTTTTATTAATGGTGATAATATTAGATTGGCCAGTACTCCAGAAAATGCTCTATCTGGAACTGCCATAGATCTTGTAGCTACTCCTGCAGGAGTTGGTCGACATACTCTGCAATCATTAAGTAAAACACCAGACGGTGTCTACCAAATTGTTTCAGTTCCTACTCCTACATCTTTTACAGTAGCTTCTCCTGGAAAAGTAGCTTCTATTCAAAAAGTATTTAACCCTAGATCATCAGTAGATATAACTTTAAATACATTTTTAATACCGTCTCATGGAGTTCTGACTGGAACTAAACTTACTTATAGTCAAGGTCAAAGTGGAACTAGTATAGAAGGTTTAACTAATGGCGTCGATTATTATGCAGTTGTTGTTAATAGAGATTATTTAAAACTAGCTACTACAAAAGACAATGCTTTATCAGGTGCCACTATAGATGTTAGTGGATACGGCACTGGTGTATCTCATACCTTTTCTACATCTCAAATTAACGGTAATATAACTGGAGCAGGAAACGTATCTATTGTTTCTGGATCTGTTTTGGTTAATGGACTCGGTACTTCTTTTTCTAAAATTTTAAAAGTAGGAGATCGTTTTAGATTATTTCCTAATAACGTTGTAAAAGATGTAGGTGAAATGAATTTTGTTTCTGCAGATATAAATACAACAACTAACATAATTACTAAAAATCATACATTTTCTACAGCACAAGAAGTCACATTTATTGTAAATACTGGTTCTGTAGCTCCAGTCCCATTAGTCTCTGAAACTAAGTATTTTGTAAGAGCCGTATCTTCTTCTACTATGACTTTACACAATTCATCAGCAGACGCAACTAATAACGCTAATATAATTGATATAACTACTCAAGGCTCTGGCGCTAATGGATTTAAACTTATAAGTAGTAATAATCTTTTTGCTCCATCATCTATAAATACTACAACTAGTCGTATTACTGTTTCTCATTCGTTTGTTACAGGAGATAACGTTAGATTTAATGTTAATGGAGGAGTGGCGCCTACACCTTTAGTTGATGGATATTATTATTTTGTTCGTGCAGTGTCTAATACAGAAATAACTCTTCATTCATCAGCAACAGATGCAACATCAAATCTTGGAGCAATAAATTTTAGTTCTCAAGGTAGCGGAACTGGATTTAGATTAACTAAAACAGATCCTGTTGGACCAATTATTAGAAGAATAACTGCAATCGGTTCTGATACACAAATTACTGTAGATCGTCCATATGCATCCGCATTTAATGCAGTTTCTTATTCTTTCCCAACTTTCCTCTATGTGCGTCCTCAAGGCTATTCTTTGCATCGTCCTTTTGACGGAGGAGTCGAGATGTCTGTAGGCTCTGGCACATCTTTGGGTGTTATTGTTCGTCAAACTCGTAAGTATTTCCGTTATCAGTCGGGTAAGGGCATTCAAACTTCTTGCGGTATTAACTTTAAACCATCTATTGATATAGATAGTATGGTTAAATTTAGTAATACAGTTATTGAATGTAAAACTAGAAGACCACACGGTTTGATTTCTGGTTTGTTTGTTAGAATTGCTGAAGCTAGAGATTCTAACGATAACATTAGTACTATTTATAATGGAGACTTTCAAGTAACTGTTGTAGATTTAACTACTTTCCGAATTGTTAAAGGCGGAGGAATTCCTGAAAATCGTGCTTATGGGTTCCCTCAGTTCTATGTTCGTGAATGGCAAAATGGTGCCGTTAGAACGGGTATGTTTGACTTCCAAAACGGAATGTTTTTTGAGTACGATGGACAGTACATATACGCAGTTCGTAGAAGTTCCACTCAGCAAATAGCTGGTACTGCTGCTGCTTTACAAGGATCGGAATTAATTTTTGGTACAGGAACATCTTTTACCGCTCAGTTAGATGTTGGTGATTATATTGTTATGCGTGGTCAAAGTTATCGTATTACTCAAATTGACTCTGATACACGCATTTCAGTTCGTCCAGAATATAAAGGCGCATCTGGCGCAGAAAAAGAATTTAATCCTCAAACAGCTGTAAATACAACTACAGAAATATTTAGTATTGTAGGTCACGGTTTTAGTAATTTACTTCCAGTAGTCTATAACTCTATCGATGGAGAAGCTATTGGCGGTTTGATTAATGGAAATACATATTATGTAGATTTAATTAATAATAATAGTTTTAAATTAAAAGCAACTCCAGATTCTTCAACTAATGTCGACATTTCTAGCACTGGAACATCTACCGTTCATTCATTTACTCCTGCTAAATCAGGAATTATTATTACCAAAACAGTTGACACTAAAGTTCCTCAAGCCAGTTGGTCTTTGGATGTTTGCGATGGCTCTGGTACTACAGGTTATAATCTTGATTTAAGTAAAATTCAAATGGCTTATATTGATTATTCTTGGTACGGTGCTGGTAAAATCCGTTTTGGATTTAAAACTACAGACGGTCAAGTTAGATACGTCCATGAGTTTGTTCACAATAATAATTTGTTTGAGTCATATTTTAGATCTGGTAACCTACCAGCTCGTTACGAGGTAGTTACTTACAGTAACCCTACATACATTCCATACCTCTTCCATTGGGGTACTTCAGTTATGATGGATGGTCGTTTTGATGATGATAACGCTTACTTGTTCACAGGTTCTAGCCAGACATTAAACGTTCCAGGAACAACTGCAAAATCATTTGCATCTTCTGGAATTGATCTTACTACTGATCTTTTTACAGTTCAAAGCCACGGTTTTGCTACAGGAGAAATTTTACAGTTCCAGTCAGTGGGATCTAATGGATTACCAGGAGCTAATAATTTAAACCCAAGTACTCAAGTAATTGGTTCTAATACTTTACCAGTTTTGACTAATAATGCTAAATACCGAGCTTTTGTTAATTCTGTCAATTTAATTCACTTAACACCTCTTAATGCAACAATTAGCAGAGGTTCTGGATATAGCGGTGGTCAAACCATTACCAGTGCTCAAAGCGGTAATACTGTAACGATTACCACTTCTGCTGCCCACAATTTATCTACTGGCATGTATGTTGGAGTATATGGATCTACAAGAGTGCCAAACGGTCCATTTTATGTAACTGTAAGTAATTCAACTACATTTACATATACAGCAGCAACCTCTGCAACAGTTGCTAGCCAAGCCGATACTCTTATAATTATGTCAGAGGTAATTAATTTTACATCTAGAGGTAATACACAGTTTACTTACTTCTTATACCCAGATGGATCTTTAAATAACACATCTGGACCAAATTATCAACCTCTTATCTCAATTCGTTTATCTCCTTCGGTTTCTTCTGGTTTAACAGGTAAACTTGGCGATAGAGATGTTATTAATCGTATGCAACTACGTTTGAAAGAAATTGGAGTATCTACTACTCAATTAGTAGACGTTAAAATTCTTTTAAATCCTCGGTTAAATAATTTAACTTTTCAAGGAGTAGACAGTCCTTCTTTAACACAAATTGTTGAACATACTGCTGCAGACACTGTTTCAGGCGGAGTTCAAGTTTATAATTTTAAAGCTTCTGGACAAGGCACTGGCGGCGAAGCTACAACAACAGTAGATGTTTCTACTCTTTTCGAGCTCTCAAATTCAATTCTTGGGGGAGATTCAATTTTTCCAGATGGACCTGATATTATGACTGTTGCAGTATCAAGATTAACAGGTGCATCTACCTTAACTTCCGCTAAGATCTCATGGTCTGAAGCACAGGCTTAGGAGGCTTTAATGCCAATTATTCGACTTGGTATATCCAATCCTGCTGCTAATCAAGACACAGTTCTTGCAACTTTTACTACTGCACATTTAGTATCAGTCACTGTTGCAAATAAAGCAACAACAGCCACACCTGTTACTAAAGTTAGTATTTGGGTTGTTCCTTCTAACGCAACTATTGTAGCTCAATACGCATATATTGCGTTTAATTTAGAGATTGGTACTGGTGGTTCTTTTGAAACTTTTAGATTTGCTGTTAATTCTGGTGATAGTTTATATGTAAGATCTACAGTTTCTACAACTTCTTTTTCATGTAATGGCGTAGGACAAGAAGATTCTGCTTTACCAGAAAATATTGCACAAACTTTTACAAATAAAGTTATTAGAGGCATTGATAATACAATTTATGTAGACAAAGGAACTACTGGAGAAAGAGTTTCATCTGCTGAAATAGGTTATGTAAGATTTAATACGGAATTTGATGCTTTAGAAGTTAGAACTAACACTAACGGTTGGGAATTAGTAGGCGCAAGTGGCTTAATGGGGCCTACAGGAGCTACTGGTGCAACAGGTGCACAAGGTGCTACTGGCCCTTCAGCTGGACCTACAGGACCAACTGGTGCGACAGGACCAATAGGGCCTAATGGAGTTGGAGGATCTATAGGACCAACGGGTCCAACAGGTGCGCCATCTACTGTTACGGGACCACAAGGACCTACAGGACCACAAGGGACTAGTTTAAATTTATTAGGAAGCGTTGCAAATGTTGCTGCTCTCCCTGCAAGTGGAAACGTTATAGGAAATGCTTATATTGTTATTTCTCCTAATGAAGACGTTTATATGTGGGATGGTTCTGCTTGGGATAATGTAGGACAAATTAACGGACCTACTGGGCCGACTGGTCCTTTTGGTAGTACTGGACCTACTGGACCTACTGGACCAGCAAGTACTATTACTGGTCCCACTGGTTCAACGGGACCTACTGGTTCAACGGGAGCCGCATCTACTGTCACAGGTCCTACTGGTTCAACGGGACCTACGGGACCTACAGGTGCACAAGGTGTTTTAGGATCGACTGGCCCTACTGGTCCTACGGGTCCTACAGGTAGTACGGGACCACAAGGAACTACTTTAGATTTATTAGGAAGTGTTGCAAACGTAGGTTTACTTCCAACTAATCCTACAAATATTGGTGATGCTTATGTTGTTTCAGCAACTAATCGTGTTTACGGTTGGGATGGAATTGAATGGGATGATTTAGGTCCTATATATGGACCAACAGGTCCAACAGGTCCTACAGGTGCACCATCTACTGTTACTGGACCTACAGGAAGTACAGGACCTACAGGAAGTACAGGACCTACTGGTGCACCGTCTACTGTTACTGGCCCACAAGGAATACAAGGTGTTACAGGACCTACTGGAAGTACAGGACCGACTGGAAGTGTTGGACCTCAAGGAACTACTGTCACAGTTAAAGGAACTGTAGTTAATCCTAATGATCTTCCTTCAACTGGAAATACTGTTAATGATGGTTATTTTGTTTCATCTACTAATACTTTATATGTTTGGAATGGAACTGCATGGAATAACGTAGGACCAATTATTGGTCCAACTGGTCCTAACGGGGCAACTGGTCCAACAGGATCGCAAGGATCAACAGGACCTACAGGAGCAACAGGAGCTACATCTAATATAGCAGGGCCTACGGGTTCACAAGGTATTCAAGGACCAACAGGACCTACTGGCCCAGTGAGTGCGACTGTAGAGGTTGCAAACACAAGTGACAGTACATCATTTGTTGGTCTTTATGAAAGTGCCACTGGTCAAATTACTGGAAAAACAAATACTAATCTTACTTATGATGCTTTAAATGGTATTTTAAAAGTCCCAAGTATAGAAGCTACTAGCATATCTGCACCTCCAACATCTACTGGAACTTATTCTATAATTTCTCCTACAAGTATTACTTTAGATCCAGTTACAGAAGTTATAAGTGATGCACCTATACGTTTGTATCCTAGAACTTCAGGACAATTAAACTCTTTAGTTTCTAGTACTGGTGCTCTAGCTTGGGATACTACTAATGCTCGAGTTGCAGTAAATAACGGTAGCGCATGGGTAGGCATAGAAGGATCTGGATCAGGAGGAACAGGCCCAACGGGTCCGACTGGGCCTACAGGACCTTCGGGTGGACCTACAGGACCAACTGGTGCAGCAAGTACAGTACCTGGACCGACAGGAGCTACAGGAGCTACTGGTGCAACAGGACCGACAGGAGCTGCAAGCACAGTTGCTGGCCCAACGGGACCAACAGGAGCAGCAAGCACTGTTGCAGGTCCTACGGGTGCAACAGGCGCAACTGGTCCTGCTGGTAGTGGAGGCGGGTCCACTACATTTAGTGGAACTACAGACGCAACAGCAGCATCAATAACTATTGATGAAATTGCTTACTCTGCAATAACACGATTAGATGTAACAGCAAGTGGAACTTCTGCATATCTGTTTACACAATACACGGGGAACAATCCAACTATATATGCCATTTCGGGTACTACTATAGCATTTAATATATTGTCAGGTGTAGCTCATCCTTTTCAAATTAGAACAGCTAAATCACCAAGTGGAACAGCTTATGATACAGGCTTAGTCCACGTTGCAACGGATGGAACTGTTACAACGGGGTCATCTGCTCAAGGGAAAACTTCTGGAACTTTATATTGGAGAATTCCTGTTGGAACAATTGGAGACTATGCTTATCAATGTACTAATCACATAGGAATGCAAGGTTTTATTACAATTAAAAATATTGCAACCTTAGGAAGTGGAAATGACATTCTAACTGTAATGGAAGCATTATAGTTTAGGTATAACCCGTACCATAACTCGAAATAATAGGAGAAAAAATGGCAACAATATCAAAGCTACTAGCAAGAACTGTATTAACTACTACAAACTCAACTGTTGTATACACCGTTCCTGCTTCAACAACAACAGTACTTACAAATATTATTATAAGTAACGTTACTAGTAGTTCAGCATCCTTTAACCTAACATTACCAGATGGAACTGGTACACAGGTAGCTTTTGCTACATCGGTGGCTGTGCCAGCAAATAGTATTGCGTCATTTGATCTTAAGCAGGTACTTGGCGGAACTGGTACACAAACAGTAATTGCATGGGCATCTGCTGGCTCGGCACTAACAGCACATTTAAGTGGAGTTGAGATATCTTAAATGTCAAACAGCACATACCCAGTAACCTCTTCAATTATAAAATCAGTTCAAAGAGGCTCAGCTGCGTCTGCAGGAAATGTAACTATATCTGCAATAGATACTGCTAAATCTTTTGTAAATTCATTTTCAACAGGCTCTGCTGGAAGTGTGCAAACAAATAGTGAAACGACGGGAACATATAATCCTTCTGGAGGAAATATAGGACAGTACTCTCAATCTTATAATCCAGGAAGCGGATCCTATCCAAACTTGACTGGAACTAGAAGTTTTACTGGAGGAACTACTTCTTTAGTTTCAGCATCTTACGGAGCATATATAGTGAATTCAACAACAATAACTGTTTCAGGTGCTTGCCGCTGGGAAGTTGTGGAGTATTCATAATGTCAATAAACATTTATCCTGCAGTTGCTTCTGGAATTAAATCGGTTCAAAGAGGAGTAGCTTTGTCAT
>SXGQ01513161.1_pt1 | contig 20582 bp, 14 predicted proteins | sample 3178371 | NCBI WGS metagenome assembly SXGQ01 (sample SAMN11356859, study PRJNA531348) | freshwater metagenome | isolation source: freshwater sample F1-20 | place: China: Fuxian Lake, Yuxi | collected 2017-12-25 | reverse complement strand
CATCGATCAAAATTTCGGGTGCGCTTGAGAAATTTTTGTCGGATACATCTAGCCGCGCGGCAAGTGATCTCCCAACAAGCGCTTCGGCGCGCCCAATTTCTGGAAGCCGCCCCGCGGAAAGCCGCGCTTGCGGATGAACCATGAACGCGCTGGGTTCAACACCGCGCACCATGACTAAGTCGCGCGCGTTTCCAGTTGGCGCGGGTTGATCCGCGCGCCGCAAGGGAAGTGGAACATGAAGCTCGGATGAAATAAATGCGGCGCCACCAAGCGATTTCATTCCGCGAATACTTGCGGCAAGAACTCCCGGTGTGCTCGCGGAAATTTCGCTGCGCTCCACGCTCTCCTCGCTGCCCGCGCCCAGCAACATGACATTGCCAACTGTTCCACTGGCGCGAATGCCGCGATCAAGCGCGCGAACGCTGGCCACCGCGCTGACCACCAAGAACACAACAATCGCGCCACCTCCCGCGGTCAATGCCAAACGCAATGGACTGCGTCCAATGTTGCGTGCGGCGTAGTGCAAAGGAAGAAATTTCATGAGCGCAACCCCGCGACAAACTGTTGAGTAGATGAGATGCGATCGCCACTGGCTGGATGGAATTTATATTTCATGAGCGGAACCCCGCGACAATTGTTTGACGCGCGGCAATGATCGCGGGAACAATTCCCGCAAGCACGCTCAGCCCAATCGCAATGGCAACGCCGATCAAAGCAATTGCAAATGACGGCGCGATGGCAATGGAAACACCCTCCATGGTCATGGCTGTGCGCGCCAATGAAACCGCGGCGTATGAAGCGCCTGCGCCAATCATGCCGCCCACGCCGCCCAGCAGCAACGCCTCCAACAACACAAGCGTTGCCAAGTGAACACCGCGAAATCCAAGTGTTTGCAGCACGCTGATTTCTTTTTCGCGGCTGCGCATGGACAACACGATCGCGTTGGCCACAAGCGCGAACACCGCAACCAGCGCCGCAATGCCAAGCGCTTGCGCGAAGCCCACCAACACAATCACATCGGTGGCGGCGCGCGCAACATGCGCGGTCTCGGCGCGCGTTGTGGTTGGCGATTGATCCTTGGCAAAGCGTTCATCAATGGCCTGCGCAACCGAGTCCATTTGTGCGGGGTCACTCACGCGCACATCAAATTGTGTCACCACGCCGCCGGTTCCGCCGCGCTTGGCTTGCTCTTGCAAAAATGAAAGATGCACAAACGCGCTACTTTGGTCTTGCGGCAAATCGCTTTCAATAATTCCGGCGACAAACGCGTCCACGCCCGCGGCGGTGAAGCGGTCGCCAGCCTTCAAGCGCCGCCGTTGCGCAAGTTCACGACCAATCAAAGCGCTGTCGCCGCGGCTCAGCCAACTTTGCATGTCTTGCGCGCTTGCACTACCACTGTGTGTGACGGCAAATTCTTGCGGCGGCACTCCGCGAAATGTCACCACATCAAGCGAGGCGCGGCAGTTTGAAACAACAATCTTCACTGGCGTCACGCTGGCGACGCCGGGGATTTTTGCAATGGCGCTCTCGTACGACTGCGGCAATTGGCTGGTGAATGGGCAAAATCTATTTTGCCTGTACACAATAAGCGCGGTCTCGCCCGCGGACTTTTGTGTGGCGCGCTCAACGCCGCTACGCATGGCGTCAACTGTGCAGAATAAAAACACCGCAACTGCCACGCCCGCCAGCACCAACGCGCTGCGTGTTGGACGACGCTTCATGCCTCGCAACGCAAGCGTTGCCATGCCCATGATGGATTGCGCGCGGCTCATGAAAGCACCGCCACATCTTCAACAAGTTGGCCCTTGTCTAGGCGCACCAAGCGTTGCGCGTGCGTGGCGGTGGATGGATCATGCGTCACCATGACAATGGTTTGGCCACGCTCGCTGTGCAATTGCGACAACAATTGCATAATGCTCGCCGCCGCCACGCGGTCAAGATCGCCGGTGGGTTCGTCCGCCAACAACAACGCGGGTCGAGTGACAATGGCGCGAGCAATGGCCACGCGCTGTTCTTGTCCTCCAGAAAGTTGACGCGGATAATGCGCGTGGCGATCCGAGATACCCACGGCTTCAAGGGCCTCGCTAACGCGCTCATGCCGTTGCGCGCGCGAAAGTTCATGCAAATACAACGGCAATTCCACATTTTCATATGCAGTAAGCACCGGCACCAAGTGATACAACTGAAATACATATCCCACGCTTGTGGCGCGCCACTGCGCAAGTTGCGCGCGTGAAAGTTTCGTAAGGTCTTGGCCATCCACCATCAACGTTCCAGCGGTTGGTCGATCAATTCCCGCGAACAGATTCAGCAGAGTGGTCTTACCCGATCCCGATGGACCCATCAAAGCAACAAACGCTCCGCGCGCCAGCGTGAGGTCGATCGACTCAAGCACGCGAACTGTTTCGCCACCGCGTGAATAATGTTTCTCCAGATTGTCGCAGACAATAATGTCGCTGCTGCCATGAATTTGCGGGGTGGTTGCGTTAGTGTTTTGCATGTGGATCTCCATTTGAAGTTTGCTCGGCGGAAGTCGCGTTGTTCGAGAGTGGCGCGGCGATCGCATCGCTGCCGTCCGTTGCAGCCGCCGTGTTGTCCATGCGAACAATTTGTCCATCATGGGTAGCGGGCGAATCGGGCAGCACCACGAAATCACCAGGACGAAGTCCACTTATTACAGCGGTCCAATCTTCCGCAGGCTGTGCGCACACAACTTCACGCGACTCAATTCGGCCAACGCCGTCGCGCACATCAACAACCACTCGAACTGTTCCGATGCGTGTGCCATCAGTGGCCACCACGGTTTGCGCCAACACAATTTCTGGCGCCGCAATTTCGGTGCGGCTTGTGGCTCCAGTATTCATGCCAGTGCCGTTGAGCGGCATTGCGCCGCCATTCGCATTTTGCACCACGCTCTTCTCCAATGACTTGTTGGCAGAATTATTTGCGGCACTCGTGATTTGCGCCGCGTTTGGCGTGGGCGCGCTGTCAAGGAAAATACGAACGCGCGCCAACATGTCGGGCACCAAGCCATCCGGTGGATTTTCCAACAACACTTTTGCTTGCAGCGTGTTCTTGGCGATATCCGCTTGCTGCACAAGTCGCAACACACGGCCACGAACGGTTTGACCAGGCAGGGAATCAAATTGCACTTGCGCTTGCTGACCAACCCGCAGACGTCCAGCGTCCGCAAGCGGAACATCGGTGCGCACTTGAAGATTTTTGGGATCAAATAATTCCACAACCGCCGTGGTTGATGCGTCCATGCCAACAAGAGATCCAGGAGCCGCGAGGCGGGCCATGACAACGCCCGCAACTGGCGCGCGCACTTCTGTGCGAGTTAAAGTGAGTTCGGCTTCCTCATGCGCCGCGTCGGCTTGTTCCACAACCGCTTTGGCGCCAAGAACTTTAATGGCCAGCCGCGCGACTTCGCCTTCGCTCACTCCGCCGCCCGCCACCAATTTTTGTTTGCGACCAAGTTCGTCTTGCAACATCCCAAGCTCGGCGGATTTTATTTTCACCTCCGCCTCGCTTCTACGCAGCGCGATTTTTGCCTGGTCGTTGATCAATCTCGCGACCACCTGGTCTTTCTCAACATGATCGCCCTCGAGCACCAGTACCTCACGCACTACGCCGCTTATGAGCGCAGATGCCGCGATTGGAAATGGAGATGGCTCCACCCAGCCAGGCGCTTGCACAACCGCGCCGCGTGGAGCGGAAGTTTGGCCAGAGTTCATTTGCCCTGAGTTCAGCGCTTCATTTTTTGACACTACGGCGTCGCTCATCAGTGAATTCATTGCCATGCTTGTTGAACCGCCCGCCGCGCGAATGACCACCGGAACCGCGCGCACCGTTGTAAGCGGCGCCCACGCGCGCCAACTTGACCACGCAAGAATTGCAATCGCGCTGAACACAATCACCGCCGGCAACACCACGCGTGTTCCAATGCGAACGCTTGGCAGGGGAATGCTGGATGTCATACTTGATGTTGATGTCATGCTTGGTTTCTGTGTCATGGCATCACCTCCGCCGGAAGAAATCCCGCGGCTTTCGCCAGCGCAAGTCGCGCGGTGCGGCGTTGCCGCTCCAAATCATTCAACACCAACTTGGCGTGATTCAAAGCGTGTTGCGCGTCAATGGCGTCGCGGCGCGAGCCCTCACCGGCGTCCGCGGAAAGTTGCGCGCGCTTGAATGTTTCCGCGATTGGAGCCAGCGAATTTTCCGCGCTGATGTCGCGCTTCTCTTGCATGGCGAGGGCTTTCACCATGGCGCCGCGCAACTCAATAATGGCCGCTTGCCGCACGCGCTCGGCTTCTATATTTGCGGTTTGTAATTCTGCTTCCGCTTTGTCGATGCGCGCCGACCCGTTGTTAAATATTGGCAGCTCTACGCTGGCGCTAAACATAGCTGATTGTTCTCCCTCCATATCGCGGTCAAATCCCGCGCCCAGATCAAGTTTGTTGGAGCGACTTTTTTGGGCAAGTTCAAGTTTGCTTTTCGCGGCGCTGGCTTGCGCTTGCGCCGCTCGCACATCAAGTCGACTGTCCGCTAATGCGGCCAACAATTTCTGCTCATTGGCAATGGGTGCATGAATTGCGAACGCAGATGATGAATCAGGCGCGCCTGTTCGCCAATCCGTGGACGCCTCGGCGCGGCCAAGCAACGCCATGAGAGACAACTGCGCCACCGAAAGCATTTCGCGCGCCTGCGCCAACCGATGGTGTGCGTCAGTCAACTCCGCTTGTGACTTTGCAACTGCGTCGCCCGTTGATTCTCCAACCGCGAGGCGCTCGCGCGCGATCGCCAGTAAATCTTCAGTGATTTGCAAGTCATTTTGCGCAAAATTACGCTCCTCGCTTCGCATGGCCACTTCGTGCCAAGCCAGGCGTGTTTCAACCGCAAGCGCAACCGCACTGGCGCCAAGCGACAGCAGTGCCGATTGATAATTACCGCGCGCAACTTCGCTGCGCAGTGGTTGCTTCCACAGTTCATCAATTTGGAACATTAGCATGGCGAAAATTGGAACCGCGCTCATGGAATCAAGCGGCACGCCGGAATTGAAATTTAAAACAGGATTTGAAGGCGTGGAAATATCAATCGCCTCCGCGCGCAAGGCGTTGGTTTGTGAAATCATTTTCGCAATTGATGGACTCGCATCAAGCGCAATCGCGACCGCGTCCACTTCATTCAGTGGATTTGGCAGCGCGGTCGCAGCCGCGGCGTGCAATACCTGCGCGTCAATCGCCTTCGCGTCGGGTTGCGTCCAACCGGGCGCCACGCCTGCTCGAGTTTGCAAGTCCGAACCAAGAGATACGGGTTGTTCAAAATTTTGCGTGGCACAACCAGCCACAAGCAACGCGGTCAATGTCAAAATGGTGCGTGGCATTGTCGCCATCACAAACAGGCGCACAAATTGCTCAGGCAAGTGCAAAAAGTTTTTCATGTTCAAACTCCAAATTGAAAAATAAAATCACAGGACAAAATGCGCAGAAGAATTCCTGGGCATTTCAAGCGTGATTGGAGTTCAAATAATCCAGTGTGAATGGATGGCGCAGCGTTGGTTCACGCGCAGGGGCGGCCCTGGCGGATCATGCTGGCAGAGCGAAAGCGCAGTGCAATCATGCTCAAATTGAGCGTTGACCAATTCGCCCATCGAAGGCGGCAACACGCATGCCAGCGCACTGAGCGCGCACGCATCAATGGTGACTGGAGCCGGTGGCGGCGCCTTGGTCACACAGCATGGACATGTTTGGCACGGCGCACCAGGCGCCCCGTGAGAATTATTATCTTCATGTTGTGCACGGCTGTCATTATCGGCGCGTGTTTGACAGCATGACTTGATTGGCTTGGCGCTGGAATCAGCGTTCGCAATAACCGCTTTCTTGGAGGTATTCACGCCACGATCTTGGCAATGTGCGGCTTGGGCAATGAGATAACTTGTGAATTGGCAATGACACACTGGCAACCAAAGGGCGGCCAGCAAAGTGATCAGCACTCGTGGAGTTGCGAACATGCGTGTGATTAGGCTAACCCAAGAATTCAAGTTCGCAAGGCTCAATTTTAAATTTATAAATATTTTCACTTGCCTTTATTCACCAATTCAACTTTGTTCATGCAATGAAACCGCGATATTTTCCCTAATTTCAAAGTATTTACTCGACTTTTACGCTATTCGGATTATCCTAACCCATCTCACATCAATCATTTCTTTTCGGACTCACTGCATTTATTTGTCACGACCCTCATCGATTTATCTTCATAAGGACACAACAAGCATGTCAACCCGTTACACACTTTCATTGATCGCCTCTCTTGCATGTGCCATCTCCGTCAACGCGGGCCAAGGTGTGTCCAAAACCAATCCACTCAATCAGGTACGTGCTGATGTGCAAAATTTGCCACGCACCCTCACGCCCACGGAAAAAGAATGGATTAAAAATAATCCGCAGATTCAAACGCGCGCGGTCACAACCACTCCACAGGGCGCGCTGATTGCGCCCAGCGAATACGCGCCATCTGAAGCGATTATTTATGGTTGGTCCGGCTCCACCAGTTGGAAAACAATTTTGGCGCAAATGGCAAAGCAAATCACCACCGTTGGTCAAGCCGATGTGATTGTTGTGGTAGCGAATGCAACAGACCTTGCGGCCATGACCACCAGCTTCAACAGCAATGGCGTGGACATGAGCCGCGTGCGAACATTCACTGGAGCTCTCAATAGTATTTGGATGCGCGATTATGGTCCGCGCTTTGTCTATGAATCCGGAGTGCGCGTGATTGTTGACAGCATTTACTACAGCACGCGTCCGCTTGACAACGCCATTCCAACAGTTCTTTCGAGCGCCTTGAAGAAGCCTTTGTACGCGCTCAACCTGTTGCATTCCGGTGGCAACTATCACATGGGTGAGCCGGGGATTGGATTCGCCACGCGCTTGGCGGTGGATGACAATCCAAGTCTCACCGAATCACAAATCTCGGCGCTGTTCCAATTGTATTACGGAATGTTCACGCGTTGGCAAACGCAACTTCCTTGGACTGTGGACGGCACCGGCCACGTGGACATGTGGTTCATGCCCATCGCCGCCAACAAAATCATGATTAGTTCCTGGCCCTCCAATGTTGGATCAGCGCAGGCGCTCACTTGCGACGCGGCGGCTGTTGACATGCAAAGCAGGGGCTACACCGTGTATCGAGTGCCCGCGCGTTTGATTAGCGGCGTGCATTACACCTATGTGAATTCTGTGATCTGCAATGATTTGGTTTTGATTCCAAGCTACACCAACACCACCGTGTCTCCCTACAACGCACAGGCGGTGGCCGCGTGGCAGGCGGCGTTGCCAGGCAAGACCGTGGTGGCAATTGGATGTCAGAACATCATCAGCGCGGCGGGCGCCATGCATTGCATTGTCATGCATTATCCCAAGCACACTGGCGGCAACAATCCGGTTATCTATGTGCAAAGTCCAAACAGCGCTCAGCAACTCACTCCCGCAAGTGTGGTAAGCGTGAATTGGATCAGCGATCACGTGCGCGACATCACGTCGGTGGACATTCAGTTGTCACTTGATGATGGCGCCAACTTTTCCACGGTGGCTGCCAGCGAGGCAAATGACGGCGCGTACACATGGAGTGTTCCCGACGTGTACAGCGCCAACGCGCGCATTCGAGTGTTGGCTCGCGACAGTTCGGGCATCACCGGTTCTGATCAAAGCGATGTTTCTTTCACCATCAACGGCACGCAACAGCGCACTGGTGATTTCGATGGTAATGGATTTATCGATAGCGGTGATCTAGGAACGATGCTGACGAATTTGGGAGAATGTCAAAATCTAAGCGATTGCCCCACGGATCTAGATCGCAATGGTGTAACTGATGCGGCCGATCTTGGACGCTTGCTGACATTGTTTGGTGATGCCACTTAATACATCGGCCAACGCTCGCCTGAAACAATTTCCATGGCGGGTTATCTTTGCGGCATGGCAATAGAACATCTCTCCGATGAGCAAGTTCGCACCTGGACGCGTGAGCAAAAAGATCGATGGTGGCTGGAGAATGTGTACCGCGGCAACATGGCGCAACTCACACTGCGCGCCGCGCTCACTGGATTTTTTCTTGGCGGCATTCTTAGCGCCACCAATCTTTACATTGGCGCCAAAACTGGTTGGACTCTTGGCGTTGGCGTGACCAGCGTCATTCTAAGTTTTGTAATGTTCCGCGCCATGTCGCGCCTGCAACTCGCCAAGGACCTCACCATTCTGGAGAACAACGCGGTGCAAAGCATCGCCACCGCGGCCGGCTACATGACTGGCCCGCTGATCTCCGCGCTGATGGCCTACATGTTTATCACCAACAAGCCCATGCAGTGGCACCAGATGTTGTTGTGGAATGTTTTGGCCAGCATTCTTGGCGTGCTGGTTGCGTTTCCAATGAAGCGCCGCTTTATCAATGATGAACAGCAACCATTTCCCGAAGGTCGCGCCGCCGCCGTTGTGCTTGACTCGCTGTATCCGCATGCGCCGCGCGGAGGAACGTTGCACATGCTCAACGAGATGCCCATTGAGAAGCCCGCTTCAGAAACCAGTGGCGGCGTGGACTCTGGATTGTTCAAAGCCAAAGCGCTGGCATGGGCCGCGGGCCTTGGCGCGGCGTTGCAACTTCTAGTGGCGGGCGGCTACATGGCCATGTTGCAAATTCGCGTGCTTGGCATTCACAAGGCCAAGGAGTCGCTGTGGAAAATTCCTGAGCGACTTGATGAGTGGTACTACAAACTTGCGCACGCGGGAAAAGTTCCGCTTCCGAAATCTCTCGGCGCAACATTTGAGCAACTTGGCGTCACCGTGGCCTTTGACTTATCTATGATTGGCGCTGGCGGACTCATGGGAATGCGCATCGCCAACAGCTTGTTGGTGGGCATGGCGGCAAACTTTCTGGTGCTGGCTCCGCTCATGATCCGCGCCGGTGAAATTGTTCCCAAGAATTGGTCCAAGATTGTCCAAGCTGATGGAACCTACGACATGGCCGCCGCAATTTTTGGCCGGCCTCACTTGACCAACAGTTGGTGCTTGTGGTGGGGCGTGTCCATGATGGTGACCGCCAGCATGGTGAGCCTGTTTGCAAAACCAAAAATGATCATCTCCGCGTTCACCGGCATCTTCAAGCGCAAAGCCGCCAACCACGATTGCGTGGCGCACATTGAATTGCCGCTGAAGTGGAGCTTTATTGGTATTCCTATTTTCAGCGCCGCGATTATTTGGCTGAACTGGATTTGGTTTGATGTGAATCCGTGGCTGGGCGCGCTTTCCATTCCAATGATTCTTGTGTTGACGCTAATCGCGGCCAACGCGACCGCGCTCACCAGCACAACGCCCACCGGTAGTTTGAGCAAGATCACGCAGTTCACATTTGGTTCGCTGCAACCCACCAACCCCGCGACCAATTTAATGACTGCGAGCGTGACAACGGAAGTGGCAAGCAACGCCAGCAATTTATTAATGGACATCAAGCCCGGCTACATGCTTGGCGCCAAGCCGCGCCAACAAGCGTGGGGACATTGCATTGGAATTGTGGCGGGCGCGCTGGCAAGCACGCCGCTGTTTTATCTTTTGTTCCTGAACAAATGGAAACCAGGTGGCGAGGCCACTATTGAAAGCACCATCACCGAAACATGGGCGGTGCCTGGCGCGATTCAGTGGGCGGCAATTAGCAAAGTGATCGAGGGCATGGGCAAAAGCAGCACCATGGCCAGCGTTGTGCAAACTGGTCCGGACGGAATCGCAAAGTTGTGGGGCGTGCTGCCGGTGTCGGCGGCGTGGGCCATGCTTGCGGGCGTGTTGCTTGCGTTCGTGCTTGAAATTATTCGTATCGCGCGCAAGGGTCGCTTTCCATTGTCGGCTGTGGGTATTGGTCTTGGCGTGGTGTTGCCGCCAGAAAGCACAGTCATGATGTGGATTGGCGCGGCCATATTCACCGGCATGGAGCGCAAATATCACGAGCGCATTGGCGAGTTTGGATATCGCTTGTGGGTTGACTCCAAAGAGGCGGTGTGCGCCGGCCTGATCGCGGGCTGGGCGCTGCTTGGAATTGGCGATGGCATTATCGCGGCGGTGACGGATTTTCCAGAGACCGAAGCCGAGGTTGTGCAGATGGAAAAGAGCGCGGCAGAGGCGGCGTTGCAGTTGGTGGATCCTGGAGTCAATACAAACGCGCCTGGCGCAACGGGTGTCAAAAAATAAGTGTGATGGCAAGTACGACGGTATGAAAATATTTGTGAGCGCAAGAGCAACAAGCGTAAAAAAATATTTACAAGCGCAAGCGCGGCCGGCGTGCAGAAATATTTGCAATAGCGAGTGCGGCGGGAGTGAGGCATTCATTACGCAAATAGAAATAGCTCACGCAATTTTGATGGTCAAAATATCTCACCCAACAAACGGGGTTTCGGCAATTCCTTGAACGCCGGGATCGCACACAAATAAACTTCCCGCAAGCGGCTCCTTTTCTATATCAGCAGGCGAAAGCGTTTCACGCGCGCTAGTGATATAGAGCGTCTTGAAGTCAGCGCCGCCAAAGGCGCAACTTGTGCCGCGGCTCACGGGAAGAATCACTTCGCGTTCGGCTTTGCCTTGCGGGTCGTAGCGCACAATTCGTCCGCCGCCAACATGCGCGCTCCAAATAAATCCGTCGGCATCAACAGTGAGGCCGTCTGGAAATTCCTTGCCTTTGGGATCAAGTTGTGTGAACGGGCGACGATTTGAAATCTCGCCAGTGGCGTTGTCAAAGTCGTAGGCGAACACGGCCCAGCGAAAACTTTCCGTGTGATACATGGTGCGGTTGTCGGGGCTCCAGCCTGTTCCATTGGAGCAAATCACTTCGCCGCGCTCGCGTTTCACCTTGCCCGCTCCCGTGAATCGGTACAAACTTCCGGTGGGGGACATCCAATTCGCGTCGCCCATGGTGCCCGCCCACAAACGGCCAGCGCGGTCACACTTGGCGTCGTTGAAACGATTTCCAATTTGATCTGGCTCAGGATTTCCAGCGCGAGTGATTGCGCCAGTTTCAAAATTCATAAACGCAAATTCCTTTTTCAGCGTCAACACCAGGCCGCCACCCACACGCAAATTCACCGACGTCACAATGTCATCAAGCGTTTTAAAGATATTTTTACCGGTGCGTGGATCAAATCGCTGCACGCGGTTGCGGCGAATGTCCACCCAATACAACTGGCTCATGTCAGGGCACCAAATTGGCGACTCGCCAACAATGGAGTCATCGCGCCACGCCACTTCTGGTTTGATCTGTTTCATGTTGCCGCCCGCGTCCTTTGCACATTGAGTGTTGGACTATTCATGCATCACCTTGCGCTTTCTGAAGGCCGTGCCCGTGTGACAACGCGAACGCATGCGTTTGTGTTTTGCCCGTGTACATAATGCTGGCTATGCCGCCGGCGCATACCAACGCAATGCCCAACAGCGCGACCAAGTCCAGCGCGGCGTGCCACACCATCCATCCAATGATGCCGGAAAATATCACCACGGAATAATTGAACGGAGCAATTTGCGCGGCGCTGGCGTGCTTGTACGCAAGAATAATAAACAACTGCCCCAGCGCCATGAATACTCCCACGCCAAGCAAATACATCCACTGATTGCCTTGGGGAGTTTGCCACTGCATGAACGCGAATGGCAACGTGGCCACGGTGGAAATGAAGAAGTAGTAGAACAAAATAGTGTCAGATTTGTCCGTGCTTGAAAGCGCGTTCACGCTGACCAGTGCCACGGCTGAAAACGCGGCGGCGCTGATGGCAATGAGCGCGGCTGGGTCTTTCAACAATTCAGCGCTTGGTTTCAGGATCATGATCACTCCCACAAATCCAACGAGCAGGCTGGCGATCACTGCGGGGCGTATGACGGTGCGCATCCACACCAGCGCGACAATCGGAATGAACAATGGAGCGGCGTTTGCCAGAAGCACGGCGTCCACCAACGCAATTTTTTAACCGCGATGAAGAACAACGCTTGTGATAAAAGTCCGGTGAGCGCGCGCACGACATGCAACCCAATCCGCGTGGTGCGCAGTTCTTTTGTTCCGTGGCGAAGAATGAATGGCGCAAACAACAACAGGCTGATTCCATTTTGAAAGAACACCAGTGGTCCCGTGGGCACGTCCGCCGCGGCTTTGCCAAACGCGCTCATAATGGCGATGCACAAGAACGCCACGACAATCAGAAATATTCCTTTGGGCAAATTCGCTGTGTGTGCGGGCGCAATGTGTGGGTCGGTCACGGGGGAATTCACGCTTGAAACTCTATTGAAAACCATTCATGCGACCATCTTTTCTGAATGCAATACCTTATTTGGTCTTCTCAAGCAGAATGTCGCCCACCCGCAACGCGTTGGCGATGATTGTGAGCGACGGATTCACCGCGCCGCTTGAACAGAAGAACGAGCCGTCGACCAAATACAAATTATCTACGTCATGGGCGCGGCAATCCGTGTTCAGCACGCTGCTCTTTGGATCCGTTCCAAACTTGCACGTTCCATTCTGATGGCCAACGCCCTCCAGTGGAATGCGCTTTTTAAAATACGCCTCATGTGGAATCACATGCGATCCATCGACGCGCTTGAGCACGTCGGTCCAGCGATCCATAAGGCGAGTGAACGCCTCCACATTGTTTGGCGTGTAGCTCAACTTAATTCCTTGGCCCTCAATCCACTGCACGCGGTTTTCGGCGGCGGGTAAATCTTCGGCGGTCAACCACCATGGAACGGCGCGCGCGGCCATTTCTTCCAGCACAATTCCCGGCGTCATCCACGGCGCGTCGCCGCGCATCATTTCGGTGTGGAAGGATCCAATCAGCTGAATACCGCCCATTGGAAAATCAAATCCAGGCTCGCCAAAATAAAAATCATTCACCGCGAATGTTTTTTGATAGCGACTTGGATTGTGCTTTGTGGCGTGCACGGAAAGAATGGCGCCCGCTTGATGGAACATAAAATTGCGGCCCACTTGGTCGGAACTATTGGCCAAGCCATTTGGGTGCGCGGCGCTTGTGCTGCGCAAAAGAAGCGCCGCTGAATTAATGGCGCCGCACGAAACAATCACAATATCCCCGTGAAACTGCGTGGTTTCGCCGCCGGCAATCTTGGCCTCAACCGCGGTGATCTCACGGCCACTGGGTCCAGTGATCAACTTGGTGACATGCGCGTTGGTGATCAGCGTGACATTGTCTTGATGATGAATCGGGCGCACGCAATTCACATCGGCGTCGGCCTTGGCGTCCACCATGCACGGATAGCCGTCACATGTGTCGCAGCGAATGCACTTGCTGTCCTCCATGTTCTTCTCGTCAATATTCAAGCCAATCGGAACAGGAAATGGATGGTGTCCAAGTTTGGTCACGCCGTCGAACAATTCCTGAATGCGAGGCTCATTGCTGACCGCTGGAAATGGATACGGAGCGTTCGAAGGCGGCTCAGTTGGATCTGTGCCACGTTTGCCATGCACATTGAAAAGAATTTCGGCCTGCGTGTAGTAGGGTTCGAAGTCCTTGTAACTGATTGGCCATGCGGGCGAAATGCCGCCGATGTGCTTGAGCACTTCAAAGTCGCGCTCACGCAAACGAAACAGCGCCGCGCCGTACACCTTGGTGTTGCCACCAACCCAATAGCCCGTTCCCGGATGCAGCGGCTTGCCATCTTTGTCCTGCCACACTTCGGTGGTGTGGTAGCGATTCTTCAGGAACACCTGCGTGGTGCTCCAATTTTCCTTTTCACGTGGAAGAAATGTTCCGCGCTCCAGAATAAGAATTTTTTTTCCGGCCTTGGCTAACTTTTGCGCAATGGTTCCGCCGCCCGCGCCGGTACCAATGATGATGAAGTCATAACGAGTTTGCATATTGTTTCTCCGTAGGAAATTTGCGTAGTCACTTCAATGTTGCAAGCGACCAAATTTAAATAATTTCAAGCCAAATTGAAATAGTTTTTATTGCTCGTGATAATTGCGAATCAAGCCGCCGTCCACAAAGAATGTCGCGCCAGTCATGTACGCCGCGTCGTCGCTTGCCAAGAACGCGGCAAGACCCGCAACATCATTCGGCGTGCCCAAGCGCCCCAGCGGAATCTTGGACTCCAGCAACTTCATCAGCTCAGGATTGTTCAACAATGCTTTGTTGATTGGCGTTGCAATAGCGCCCGGAGCGATATTGTTCACGGTGATTCCTAACGGTCCAAGTTCCACGGCCAAGTTGCGGCACAACATTTTCAATCCGCCCTTGCTGGCGCAATAGGTTGAGAAGTGGGGGAACGCCATTTCCTCATGCACTGAACTCATGTTGATGATGCGGCCCGTTCGCTTGGTGGCGATCAAGTGGTTCACAAAATCCTGCGTGATAAAAAAAGTGCCGCGCAAATTAATTTGCATCACAAAGTCGTACTCCGCCTCCGTCACGTTCCAAAAATCGGCGCGCTTCTCAACGCCGGCGTTGTTCACCAGAATGTCAATCTTGCCCAACTTGGCAACGCCATCGGCAATCACGCGCCGGTCATCGGCGGTGTTGGCCAAGTCGCCTGCGATCATGTGCACCTTGCGGCCAAGCTTGGTGATTGCGTCGGCGGTTTGCTGCGCGCTTTCTCCAATGGCGCGATCATCCACAATCACATCTGCGCCTTCTTGCGCCAATCGAATAGCGACGGCTTGTCCAATGCCTTGTGCGCTTCCGGTGACCAACGCGACTTTGCCTAACAATTTCATAAGTTTTCCTTGTGTGAGTTGTGGTGTGTTGACAGAAAGCGAAGTCTAGCCTTGGCTTAAAAATAATGCGTGACTTTCTCACGCATTCATATTTACACAATATTTACAGCGCGGTGGCGGCGTACAAAAATTGAAAGAAGGCGCAATCCAAATCAAGCACGCTTCACGCGCCTATCGCAACGTGCGCCAAAAAATAATCGCGCCCGCGTGACAAGTTGTTTTAGTTGTTGAAGTTGCCCAGCAGTGCGCCAAGATCGGACGAGTCGACTTTGCCATCGCCAGTGGCGTCGTACTCGCTGTCAATCTCACCAAAATGCAGCAGCAGTGCTCCAAGATCGGACGAGTCAACCTTGGAATCTCCATTCCAATCGCCGATCGTGGGCGCTTGCTCGCCATCGATGCTCAGCCACCAATCGCCGGTGAAAAATCCTGGCACTGGAATTTCGTCTTCCCATGGATAATCGGGATTTTCAACCAGGCATGGCTGTCCGTTGCGAAGCACTTGCATTGGAGTTGCCATGCCCACGGTGATGCGCCACTCACCAGGATTGAGAACAAGTTGAATGGCGCATATGCCGCCCGCGGGCGCGGTGGATTCGGTCCATGTCACAAGCTCGCCATCACACGCTCCAGTGGAAAGCACAAGTTGCGCTGGAAAATCCGCGTGCAATTGCAGCGAAACTAATTTTCGCTCGGACAGAGAAAGCAACATCGCGTCAACATCGCGCACTCCCTCGGCGCCGATATGTCCCTTGCGTATTTGATCCATCAACACGGGCATATGTATTGGATCGCTTCTGCGACCACAGCCATTATTTAAATACTCGTAGCAAATTTCATTTTCATCGATGGCATTTGCAGGCGCAATCACTTGCGGCGCTGGGCCCACGCATGCGTAAGTGACCAACTCCACGCACAACGAGTCCCAATTGTATTTGCATGCGGGATCAAGACGCGTGACATTTTCGCAACACGTCGCGTCCTCGCAACCAGGAGTGGCATGCGGTTCAGTGCATGAGCCGCGGCTGGGGCAAAGTAGATCGCGACATTCCAAACTTGCAAAGAGAACGCAATCCGCATCCCACGCCACAATGCAACAGTCGGGCCTGATCGCGCAGATTGTTTCGCAGCACGGGGTGGTGAAACAAAATGGCGACGTGTGCGGCACATTGCAATCTTCCGCTGGCGGCCCACATGTGGCGATCAACGATGATCGCCTAGGTGGGTTGTAATTCACGGACGCTGGGGCAAAACCGCTTGGAAGGGCGGGCCCCATGTTGGCCAAGGCGATGGCCAATTCTGCCGAAGCGTTTTCTTCTTCTTCAGATTGCATGAAATTGATTTGGGATTCATCCACGGAATTCAAATTAAAGTTCACGGCTTCGGATTCAAGCGCCTCGCCACCGCGCTGTTTGGTTGGCGCCGCGGCAAGCACGCCATTGTTGCGCAGCACATACATTTTTTGCTCCATCAAATCCACAATGGCCAAATCCAATTTGCCGTCATTGTCAAAATCAAAAACGCAAACATGCCGCGGAAAGTTGGCCTCTAGAATTTCAACAGGCGCGGCTAAATTGAGCGTGCCCATTGTGCCGCCTAGATTTTCAATGATCGAAACCTGTCCAGGAAGCACTGAAAGAGCGATCAAGTCGTCGTCACCATCGTTATCCATGTCGGCGGCGGCCACATTCCAAGCGGTGCCAGTGGTTGCGCCGCTAAAAAGTTGCGGCTGCGCAAACCCACCAACTCCATCACCGCGCCACACCCCGATCGGGTTGGCGCGATTGGTGAAGATCGCATGCGCGATCACATCCGGATTTCCATCGCGATCAAGATCGGCCACGGTGCCATAGGTGATTCCAGCGGCGGATTGATTCAATATGGGAGAAGTCCATGAACGCTCGCGGCCCAGGGTTAAATCATTGCAAAGGCGCGCGTCCATTCTGGAGCTGCCAGTGGTGAAATCAATCAGGTCAAGAAATCCATCATGATTTATGTCGGCCGGAGCGGCCCAAGATGGATAGGCCTTGCCCACGGTCCATCGATTGCAATACGCCTGATGTTCCTGCGTGAAAGCAAGTTGGCCCGGAGTGGATTCATTGCGAAACAGTTGCATGGAATGCGATCCATAGTTCACGGCCACAAGATCAAGTCGACCATCGTTGTTCCAATCAAAGGCGCGAACACAGCGGGGTTCGCGCTCAGTCGCAAGAAAGATCGGGGGGTCGAATGTTCCGTCGCCATGGCCGCGCAAAATAATTATTCTGCCAAACGTGGCGCGCGCGGCGAGCGCGATATCAGTCAAGCCATCGCCGTCCAAGTCGCAGGCTTCGGCCCAATCGGTTTGCACTCCAACATCAATCGTGCGGCTCACTTCAAATCCGCCGCTGGAATTTCTTGACACGATCATCACAAGGCCGTCCACATCGCGTCCCGGCACCACAAGATCAAGTTGCCCATCACGGTCAAAGTCCGCGGCCGCTGGTTGCGTGGGATAGTGATCGTTGGGAAAGTTCATTTCAATCGGAGCGTCAAATGTCGGCACGCCGCCAAGGGTCGCGCTTATCAAAAGTGTCGCAATGGTGCATGCGCCGATCATTCAGGGATTCTATCTCAAGTTTCTCAAACACCTAATTTTATTTACCCGTGCGATGAATCGAGTTTGGGCAACTACGGCGCCTTCTCGCGCCAAATTATTGTTTGTATATTAATTTTTCGTTTCCCACCGATCCAAGTTCCCGCGCGGCGCAAGCCAAACCCAATCCTCAGAACCGCTGTCATCACTTGATTTCTTGGACTGCGCAAGATCGCCGTGATCATCCACGCCATTCTTACCAACCGACCACATGCGAAAACCATTCGCATCGGTTTTCATCAAGATTGGCTTTCCATTCCACGGATCTTGCGGCGCCTTGCCATTGCATAGTGGCGCCAAGTCCGCGGCGCTCTCAGGCCATTTCTTATTTGCACGGTGATACAACTCTGCTGCGATTGCGGCCGCGCATGCATCACGACGGGCTTGATCAAGCTTCCAGTTGAGCATGAATTTGGAAAAATCAGGCATCAATATTCCTTCCAAGAAAAATCGCGCTCCATGCGCGTTCATGCTTTCTACATATTCTTTATCCGCAATCGCCATTGCCTTCACAGCATCACTCAGCGAGTCACTCGGGTCGCCAATCAATCGTTTCATGGAAGCGTCGTAATGATCAAGCGCCTCCTTGCGACCAGCGATCGCAAAACAGGCAAATGGTTGGCTTAGGAAACTCGCAAACAAATCGAATTGGTTGATGACCCCTACTTTTTTGTCATAAATTTTTTCACCAGAAACACTTTCCATGAACGCTATCGTTTCTATTTGCTTCCACTGCGGCGCAAATCGGCCATCGCCATGACCGTCATCTGTATAAAAGCGCTGCACCGCATCCTCAAACATCAATCGTTCAGTTCTGAAATCGGGGCGTTCCAAAGCGGGTGGCACCAAGTACATCGCCATCTGTAAGCGCTTCAATTGCGCATCTGTAAATATGCTGGGCTTCCATTCAAGCGCCATCACGATATTGTTCGTCGCACGCAATCGAAGCCTTATACAAGCAAGATCTCCCACCACAATGCGACTTTCTTGCGCATGAATAGAAATAGCCATCATCGCTTCGGCGTCACGCGTGGCCCGTTCACCATTTCCTTGATCGACCGCCAGCAGCATGTCTGTAGCAAGAAGATGGGATGCAGTGCTTGTCGAGTTTAAATGTGGCAAGAGAACGCATACCAAAGGTTGTACGGTCACATCAGCATTATCAATTGTTCCCCCATAGAAAATGCCTCCGCTTTGAGTGTTCTTCCCAAATAGAGCGGCGTCAGCATCGCTTATGGGAGTTGCAACTGGAAATCCAAACATTGGTCGCTTGGACGCCGCGCACAATGCGGCAATCTGTGGTTGATGGGCCGCAATCCACTCGCTTGCCACGGGCCACTGCTTGTCGCTCGGAAGCATCCCCGTCATCGCGGCGATGGCTCCCTCGGATTTGTGTTTCGGATCATCCTGGCCCAAGCCCATCTCCACCAAAGCATCGCGATATGCCGGCCATGCAAGTTGGTCTGGCGATTTCGCCACGGGCAAGGACTCGCGAAATCGCTTGATGGGATCAAAGGAAACTTTTGGACTATTCATGCTCATGGAAATGGCGACGATCGCATACAGCAAGACACACGCGCCAATAACGCGCACGCTCCACTTGAAGGTCAAGCCAAATGCGCGATTGATCGGCTTGCGGATGTTCTGCGGTATTTCATTGGCCGAAGAAGGCGCCTCCGGATGTTTCAAATTGTTCATGCGTGCCTTCCTGAAATGAGTAGTGAAATGGGTGGAATTTATTTTAGTTCCAATGCATATCCCACATAAGTCGCTTGGTTAACCGTGCTTCACGCGCTTGCCACCCAATTTCTTTTTTTCAACTTCTTCCAAGTATTTGCGCGTTGCGGGCGGAATAACATTCCACATTTTTATGGCGAACACCAAACCAAGAACGGTGAACGGCAGCAGGAACATTGGCCAATAGGACCAGCTTTCCGTGGCTAAAAACCCAATCACAAATGCTTGGATGGCGCTGCCCGCATAGGCGAACGCATCGGCAATACCGGTCGCAGTTGCCGCGGCTTTCCTGCCGCCAAAGTCCGCCGTGGCCGTGCCCGACATGATGGAATGCACGCCAATCACCGCCATCATGATGGCGACGGCGGAAATTCCCATCAACAGCGTGCGGTACTCCAAGAACAAGCCAAGTAAGAAACCATCGCCGGGCGATGCCTTCGCGGAAATTGGTTGCAGGGTCAGACAGGCAATCATCAACGCAGTGCAACACAACATGATCACTTGCATGAATCCCGCGCTTGGCGCACGTCGCGAATTGAAAAACTTGTCGCTCATAAATCCGGCGACAAATCCACCAGCGATGCCAGTGATACAACCCCAGAATCCCCAGTTCAATGTGATCTGCGGCACGCCAAGACCAGTTTCCTTGGCGAAGGTTTGGTACCACTGCATGATGCCATTGCGCAAAATACCAGAGGTGAATTCAATAACGCCAATGACAAGAATAATTTTGTTGGTGAAGATCTTGCGCATCAATTCCCAGTAGTGATACTTCTTGTCGTGGGCGTCATCCTGCGATGCGTCATACGTTTGAAAGTCGCTGAAGCCAGCTTGATCGGGCGTGTCCTTCAGAAGGATCACATCGATCAGCGCCCATACCATCATGATGATGGCTGGAATAACAAAGATCAGCCAGAATGCGGGAATGGTGCGGCCATCAAGCGCGAACATGTAATTCAATATCTCGTGTGTCGTGGTGGGCGGTGTTGGCTGGGATAATTTCACGGCGTCAGCGATTGCGCCGCCCCAGTCAAACGCAAAGTAAACACCAAGAGAAATCAGTGTGCCAAAGATGGCGCCAAAAGTTCCGCGCTCACGCACATGGAACCAGAATGATTTCACCTTGATGGTGGACACCGCGCCGAAACTTTGGAAGAGCATGTTCAATCCATATAGAATGGAGAACGCCACCACCAGATTCACTTTCAGTGTTCCGTGTAGATAGAGATACAACACTCCCGCCATTGCGCCGTTCATTAAACTTGACCCAATCGCGCCAATAAGAATTCCGCGCTTGCCCCCAACGCGATCGACTAGTGGGCCGATGAAAAATAATGCGAGCGCGTACACGGTAAATCCCACGCCGCTAATAATTCCAAAATCTTCCTTCGTCATCAGGTCGCCAAGCGCGCCCTTGGCCACCACCAAGTTGTAGCGGCCCATATATAAAAACGCATATGTCATT
>SXGQ01712355.1_pt1 | contig 20583 bp, 19 predicted proteins | sample 3178371 | NCBI WGS metagenome assembly SXGQ01 (sample SAMN11356859, study PRJNA531348) | freshwater metagenome | isolation source: freshwater sample F1-20 | place: China: Fuxian Lake, Yuxi | collected 2017-12-25 | reverse complement strand
TAAAAAAGTTTTAATGGGCCAGGTTCAGCTTCAACGTCGTACCAAATAGACTGGGCTCCTTCATAAGAATCTGAAATTTCTTCTAGAAGTGCAGGAGCAGATTCTTTTTCAAATTCATAGAAGCACTTGTAATAGTTTGAACCATCAAACTGAGCATTTACTGTTGCCCCAACCCTTGGAACACTGATGTTTCCGTTCCCCCTTGCGGAAGAAAAGGAAAGACCAGAAATCTGCTCGGCCCAGGGAATATCTTCAATTTCTAAATCATCAAAAAATCCAAAGACCCTAACTCTAGCTCTTCCCTGCTTCAAAGGGTCGTTAATGTCTACTATTTCACCAAGGTGTATGTGAGGGTTACTCATATTCTTATTTGTTAGGAACTATTACACCGTTTACGGGGTTTAAAACTCCAATATCACTTCCAGAGTCAGGAGATGGACCATTAGTCGTTCCCAGACTTATATTAAACTTATCTTCCCCTTTTGTGTTTCCTAAATCTACTGGAGCCATTGGAATAAAGTCCCCACTGGTAGGAGGATATACTTTACCGATATCTCCTCTTTGATATGTAGGAGCTATTGAACTATATACAGGAGAAGGAGGGCTATCGAATACGTTAGAAGGGGACCTCAATTCTCCTCCGGGAGCAACAACTTTTTGCTCTGTTGCATAAACTCTTCCGATATTCTGGTCTGCAAAAATATTAGATCCCGAGTCAGGATAAAAATCCCCAGTAGGAATAGGATAAACCCTGTCGGGAACTCCCAGGTCTCCACCAGGAACACTTGAATATTCATCTATCCTATCTAAAGTGTATGCTCTATCGGGAACTCCGAGATCGGATCCTGGAACATTAGAATATACATCTCCACCAGGGACAGGATAAACCCTATCGGGAACCCCAAGATCCGAACCAGGAACCGTAGAATACTCATCCCCTGTTGGTATAGGATAAACCCTATCCGGAACTCCGAGATCTTTTCCTGGGACATCAGGATATGCATCCCCTGTTGGAACTGGATAAACTCTGTCTGGGACACCTAGATCTCCGCCAGGAACATCAGGATATGCATCCCCTGTTGGAACTGGATAAACTCTGTCTGGGACACCTAGATCTCCGCCAGGAACATCAGGATATGCATCACCTCTAGCTGGAGGATAAACTCTTCCAGGAACTCCTAAGTCAGACCCCGGAACGTTTTCATAGACGTCAGTATTTGTCTGGATAGGGGGATAAACTCTTTGAGGTGGACCTCCAAGACCCGTAGTTTGTGGATTTGGTAAAGCTCCTGCAAATATGTTATCAATTCCAACATCTGAAGCTCCATTTAAAAAATTCTGGGCGTCGCTAAATCCTAAGTTTCCACTAAGAAACCCTTGAATTTGTGCTGGATTTAAACTGTAAATATTGCCCAATAAAGTCTGGCTAGCTCCAGCTAGAGCTGGATTTATAAACTGAGATATTCCTTCGTTAATCAAGTCACTGATTGCTTGAGATGTAACGTTAGTTAAGATTTCTCTTCCCAGGTTTACAATAGTTTCAAGATCTAAACTATCATTGTAGATCTGAACAGAACTTCTATTTTGGTCGTAGCTATCCCCTAAAACAAGATAACTACCGTCTGTTCTAATATTAGGGAATTGAGTTCTCATTCTGACTTTCCCAACGTGAATTTTGAAAGATTGTGTAGCAGCTTTAGGGTCTATTCCGACATCAATATCGGTAAAAGGTTTACTAGCACTAAAATCAAATTCGCACTGATGGCACTCATAAATTAAAACCGGTTTAATACCGCTTTGGTCCTGCTGGTTTCTAAAAGCATCAATATCATTCATTAGACCCGATTGATTGGCAACTCCTCTAACAAAAGAGTTGAACGAGTTACCAGGAGCTCCTGGTCCAGAAGGGAGTCTTTCTCCAACCGGTGTATTTGCAATAGACCCTCCGGGGTTTCTGTCGGAGGTCAAAAGAGAAGTAAGATCATCAAGGGCTGCAACTGCTGCAGATGACCCGGTTAGTCTAGTCGTCTTAAAGAAATTTCTAATCTCCGTTACATAAATCCACATCGTGAATTTACGAAGATTTCTTGGGACTAACCATCTCATATTATCAGCATCAAACATTGCCTGATTATACAAGTTTGCAAGTGCAGTCATCTTCATATTTAGGGACTCTAAACAATTGATAGTTAATACTTTTCCTGCAGTCCTAGCAGGGTTAAAGCTGTCCATTCCCTGTTCGCTTTGAAACCCAGATCTTGCTATTTTTTCCAGGTCATCCAATCCTGATATAGATTGAAAAAACCAAGGAGAATTGTTGTTAATATCTTGAAGTAGAATTTGGAACTGCCTTAAAGCATTAGCTCTTTTGAGGGCATTTCCTCTTAGGTAGCCCCCGTCTCTTTGAAGTAGATAATTATATGCAGAATAGTAAACTACGTTTGTTGATGTGAACCCGTACTGTGGCTGGCCAAACATATTCTGGGGCATGTTAGCAGCTCCATCCGTAGTGGTGTAGTTTTGGATTCTCAAAAGAGGGCTTGGAGCCCATCCATATTCCAAGTTAACGGGAAGAGATCCAAAGTCAAACACAAATTTAAACCCAAGGTAAGTCGGGTCCTCGTTTTCTCCGGATCGGGAAAGATTAAATCCTTTTAGAAATAAAGACCTATTTCTATCTGTTGCTTGAATACCCATGTTTTGTCTTTTATATTTATCTTATTATCTTCTCAATCTAGCAGCAGCATTTTGGAATTTAGCAGCAGTGCTATTAGAAACAATGTTGATCGGGAATGCTTTAGGTTGATTTCCTGCGCTGTTAAGAATCCATTCTCTTTTGCATAGATTTAGAATTTGATAAAATCCTTTCCCCTCGCTCCAGTTAATGCTATACCCCATCAAAACATATTGACCAGAAAGAAATTGATCCATTACAAGGCCTGCAGACTGTTGTGATTTTTTATCATTAGAAATACCGGTGTTCTCCATCCTGGTTCCTTTCTCCTTTACATAGAGCATTACAGGAACTACCTGGCCTCTGTAAAATCCTCCAAAATATGATTGGGTTTCTACCTGAAGGGTAAACTTAGTAGCATCACTAATATTTAGTGGATTTTGTACCCTAGCTTGAAAGTAGTTTTCGTGAACGGATCCGAAATCCCCAGTGTCTAGTATTCCCATCCATTTTTTTCTTACCTCCTTAAGGTATTCTTTCTCTGATGCTCTACCCCTTTGAAGGACCATATTTTCTCTAATGTCCTCCGTGGTAGTTGCTTGAATTGTATAGCTAACAGCCTTCTCTGAAGGTTTAACTTTGTATTCTGTGTTGTCGTTATAGAATTGGATATCCTGAATATATCCCATCTTATTTGTGGTGTTTCCTGCTTCACTAAGCATAGTAAACTTCATAGCATAAAAAGGATATCCAAAAAATTGGGGGGCGTTAGTAATCATCAGGGGAACCTCCGCTGGCTTAAGCTCGATCCCAGGAAACAACGTATCATCAGCCTTTCCTGTTGCAGATCCAGGAATAATTAAGACGTTCTGTACAATATCGTCTGCGGTTAATTGGTTGTTGATGTTTACGAAATTTAAATTATAGTAAGCATCTACCCAGGTAGCATAAAAACTTTGGTCGTCTTTATAGCAGCTAACTGTGACATCTTTAATGAAATTGTAATAGGAAATGTTTGGGTTAATCCAAGTCATCTTATCGTTCATGTTGAAGTCATTGGATGCAAATCCTAGATCTAAATCTTGGGAAACATCAAAAAGAGTCTGAGCAGATGTTTTACCCCTATACGCTTTACACACATCTGTGTAAAATCCAGGGATTCTGCATTCTCCGAGAACAGAAAAAACTATAGCTGTTCCTTCAGAATCCGTAGATCTATTAGAATCAACGCTAAGAACCGTAAAATCCATTCTTATCGGTTTATAAACCGAGACATTAGATCTAATATAAATGGAAATAACGTCTCCGTCTTTAGGATAGCTAACTCCGATGAAGGTTGGGTTTCCTGTGTAGAACTTAAAGCTAACAGTAGGTAAGATAGTATTAAAATCTAGATCAAAGTCCATCAAAAACTTCTGAACAAAATAACCATTGATGAAAATAACGGGCTTAGTATATCCATATTCCTTATCGTCTGCATCTCTTAAATAGGTATCAGGAGAAGTGGTATTACCAGAACGGTTTGGCACAGCTAGCTCATCCATCGTAATTGATGTTTTTGAGTAGCTTCTTATTACAGATTGTTCTGACGCCATGCTAGATTAAAGTGGGATTGCATTAGGGTTTGGTCCTGCTGAACTAACACTAGGACCAAGAGAGATAAATCCAGGAGTTTTAAGTGTTTGAACTTCCCCTTCTTGAAGAAGATTTGGTGGGAGAGCTTGAGAAGTTGGACTCTTTATTCCTGTCTGTGCTTCCAGAAAACTCTTTCTTGATTGGCTAACTTTAAATGCTTTATTCTCTTGTGATTTTCTGAAAGTGGAGTTCGGATTTGTTGTTGTGTTATTTTGTCCAAGCAAAGTTCTCTTTTGGTCAAATGCTGCATCGATTCTATCCTGAACTGGGATAGCAAAGACAGTTCCGGTTTGGATTGCAAACGGATTAGAGATGGAATTGATTTTCATCAAAGATCCAGTATATTTCAGATCCCCATAAGATTGAAGAGCAACTAAATCAGGTCTCATCTGTGCATCTTCTGTTAAATTAATGAAAGACTGGATCTTCAAATTTATTAGCGAGAAGCTAACAGAAGATTTGGTAAGATCCCAAATTCCTATACCTTGTTCCATCAGACCCCTGTTCGGGTTAAAGATGGTTTTATTTCTTGAAAGAGTATCTATTTCTATCATTTTACTAAATAAATTTAAATGTCGTCAGGTTGATATTGTTCGGTAGAAAGTCCAGGACCATAGAACGTAGACATATCTGTTGTTCCGTCCTTGTTTGGACTTGTGATAACCTGTCCAGTAGTTGTTCCAAATGCTCCTGTAGACTGTGAATTTGAATAAACTGAAGTGACTGACTGATAAAGTCTTCCTCCTCCTCGGTTAAACATAGATTCAATTTCTCCTCTTTCCCTCGATCTAGCGTGTTTCAAAGTAACTTTAGCGGTCAATTCGGTAGGAAAATCATCCGGGCCTAAGGTTTCGCCAAAAGTGATAGCTATATTTTTACAGATGAGGTTTCCTATCATTGCAATAGGATTGCAAGGGTTCCCAACAACTAGATGCCATTCTCCGGTTGGGAGACCGGTTAAAACGGCAGCAGGGAAAACCAACTCCTTTGTGAATTTTTCAGTCAAAGCATATAATATAAGGTTATTTAGCTGACTTGAGTTTCCAAGATCTTGAGCAAAATCTTTCAGGGTCTTATTTTGCATCTGGGTGACTAAACTGGACCAAAGGTCTCTTGCTTTTCCAACCGAATTTATTGTTCCAGCAATTGCTTCTGCAGTAGGATCCCCGTTGGTTGTTTGGTTCGGGTCAACTGCAAACCTAATTAGAGTTTTTATAAACTGCACAGGATCCGTGTAAAACTGGGCAAGACCTTCATCTCCTCCCGGAAAGTTTACCGCTGGGAAGTTATTATCATATCTAATCTCTGGAGTCAAAAAGTTTCCATAGTTTGTAGTTAGGGACAGAAGATTACCAAGAATATCCACCATAGCAGCCTTGGAGTTAACTTCTCCAACAGAAGTCAATTCATAATGGAAATTTAAAGTAAAGTCATTGAAAACACCATCCAGACCTCTTGCTCTCACTACTGCTTGATCTACTGTATCAACAGAAACCCAAATAAAATCACTTAGAGGTCCTCCTGGTGAAATAGCTTTATCTCTAAGAGCTTTATTTCTCCTAGCTGCAACAGATTCTTGATATCCGCTATCTGAAGTTGCTGCCACTGCATTTATTGCTGCACCGATTTTAGATCCTATTCCTTTTGCATCTCCAGCATCAGAACCAAAGGTTCCCCCCAAAAGGTCTCCCAGCTGATTCTTAAATAAACCCGATGCAAATCCATCTTGAGAAATCGCATTACTTTGGGTTAAACTTTCATTCCATTTGAGGCCTGTGGAAATCTGAAGTATATCCGCTAAGGTATTTCCAGTGTTTCCTCCAAACCAAGTTACTGCTTGTGAAACAGGTCTTCCTGCACCTTGGACCTTATAAATGTCTGAGTTTTTAACCTTTGAAGGAAGTGAAAGATTATCCCTCATTGGAGAAGGGAATCTTCTCAAAGTAAGCATATAGTTGTTTGGTATCTGCCCATAGTACTTACAGTAGATAAAGTCTCTCCAATAATAGGGTGCAGATGCTCCTCCTATAATAAAAGATCCTTCGTCCCCAGGACCAAAAAGATAGCTGAAGATGTTATTTCTTCTCTGATTAGCAACCCCCAAATTAGATTGGGTCTGCCTAACTAAAAATCCTGCGCTTGGATTCCTTGATCCTCCGGATACAGAATTAGTTTCGGAGATCTTAGAATTGTACTGGGTTCTTTCCGAAAGATAATAGTTTTCATAGAAATTAGGATCTTGGTTTCCTACGATCGAATAGAAAAGATACTGACCATACTTAGCACTATTATAGTCATAAATAGCAGCATTGTAGAAAAGAGATCTAGCAGTTGGGCCGGCGTAGGGATTTACATTACCCGAGTTGTACGCCTTATCTATGACGTCCTTTGTGGAGTTTTGAAGAAGCTTTTGATTATTTCCAAAGTTTATCGTGCCGTTTCTTTTCGGCAAACGATCCCCTGCGGTTGGGTTGTTCGTAGATAAACTAGGCCCTTGTTTGGTGGGTTGATCTATTGGCATTTCCTATATAGTACTTTTAAAGAAGTTCAATCGTATAAGAAACCTCTCCCTCCATGTCGCTTAGAAAATGCTCTAAGTTTTCTTTGAAGGAATCTGAGATGTTCTTATGAACGACTAGAATTCCATTACTTTTAGTACTATATATTCCCTGTGTGATTTTCTTCTGAACTGAATAGTTTATTACAAATTCAGATTCTCTAGAAAGGCTATTCATATCATAGCCCAGATCTTTAATTATTTTTCCGATATCAACGACATACAGATCTTCTTCAGAGCAATATTTTTTCTTCGCTTCCTTCAAAGAACACTCAGCTAGAAAAAACCTTATCTCCTGCAATTCCGTTATCATTATTTTTTACCTAAGAATCCGAAAGGGTTGATCCCTTCATCTTCAGATTCCTGAGAAGATTCAGGAAAAGTTGTTGGTTCTTTTTCGAGTTGTTGATTTTTTACTTCTTGTAAGTGATGGGTGTGTAGATATTCTCCTGCAGCGCTGGACCTTCTAAATCTCTCCATCATCTGTTCGTAGGACTCTTTTTTAGACAGGATCCCCAGTCTCTTTGCGTATTCTCTTCTTTCTCTTCTAGATAAGCTCATATTCTTAACCTTTTGTGGACCCAAAATCAAAGTCTGTCGATACCCCTTGAATGTCGGTTCCTAAAACATATTTAAATAACTTTAGGAAAAGACCAGGAATGAAAATATCTTTTGCTTTTACAACATCGTTGGCGGCAATAAATTTAAATTCTGCAGACTGCTCCATTTCGGACCCATCTGTTTTTGGTTCTTCCCTCTCTACCCCGGTCACGTCAACTGCGAAACAGGGCTGTTCGTGATCTACAAACTTTGAAGAAGTAACGGATCCAAGATAGTACCATTTACTAATATCGGGAACATTTAGACCGGTTTCTTCATATAGTTCTCTCTGAGCTGTTGAAAGAAGATCTCCGTCCTCGTCGTCTGTTGTTCCCGTAACCAGACTTATGTTTACCCCTCCTTCTCTAAATGGGTTAGGTTCTTTAAGGACCCCAATCGCTAAAGGAAGACCTTGATCGTCTGAAATGAATGGCATTACAACCACGTTGGTGAAAAGGGCTTTAATCCCGACCATGTCTCCGCATTCTACTAGTTGAAAGTGGGTGGTCTCATGTAAAGTTTTAGTCTTCGGAAAGTTCATCGTCTATAGTCTGGATTTGTTTTTTGGAATGGGAAGATGTGGAGTTCTTTTTAGCTTCATAAAAAGAAGTTCTAATTGACTCTGCAATAGCTTCTTTGATGTCTTCGATGTCAACCCCTTCTGTAACGTAGTTAGCAATCTCTGTTTCTGCGTCTTCAAAAGAAGATATTAAAACATTATACAGAGACTTGGTAGGAAGATTTAATTTTAAGCTAATGTTCACGTTTACCCAGTTAGGTTTTTGTTTTTTGAGTAGCTTATATATCGGAGATTCTTCTACACCAACTTGGACAGTTTTTCCATAGTCAACAGAGTTAACGGATCCTTTTTTAGAAGAGGATGAAGGCTGGGAGGGAACGGGTGGATTAGACTTTGGAACATTTAATTCTTCAAATTGGACAGGGGTAGATGGAAAAATATCCATAAATTCTCTTAGAATTTCTAGATTAATTCTTCCTCCTCCCTGAAAGTTTAGAAACTTCATTCCGTTAGTTTCGTCTATTCCTGAGTATTTTTCGATCATTCCGGCCTGTTCGCCCTTGATCCATTGGAAATCTGAATTCCTTAATTCAACATCGATTTCTTCCAGAGATTTTTCTGCAAAGCTCATTTTATTCTTTTTTTTAAATATTCCACTTATTTTTGATAGTAAGCCCATTTTGGATTCCAATATTATACTCGTTTTGCATATAATGTTTCTTTTTCAGGAACCAGAACATGTAGGTACTGACTTAAAATTATACAGCAAAAGTAAAATTAGTTTCCCCTGGGTTTAGAAACTATCGAGTATCTCTCCCTAGCCTTAGCATAAAGCTCGTCCAAATTTTCTTCCGTTAGAGTATTGGAAAGAATTTTCTTCAGTTGATCTATTTCTTTTCCTTTTTCGGTAAAAGAATCCATTTGCTTAGAAGACCCCGGCTTCCAGTCGTGAGATTTAAGAACTGAGTTTAGATAGTTTATAACAGGTTCTTGATACAAGCTAGGATCTTTCTTTAGGCTAGCATTGAAAAGATATTGATGAACTGGATCTTTAGCTAGATCTGTCAATTTTCCAGTTTTTCTGATAAATTTTCCCCTCGGGGTATTAAAGACGGTTTCAAATCCAGGCTTATCTCTATAAACCTCTATCTCGGGAGAATATGAATCTGAATTGAGATAAATTTTTAGAATATTCAAAAAGTCTTCTGCATCTTTCTTCTTCAGTTCAACTTCAGTTCCATCCTCTAATTTTGCAATCCAGTGGAGATCTTTCTTCTTTGTGATTTCACCTATTGGGGAATCCATCCCTAGGATTTCTAGAACTGTATTAATGTCTCCGGAAGCATCGTCCCCAGGGGTTTGAAAGTGCTTAGACTCGATGAAAGAATTTATGAATTCGTCGAGATTGGATTGATTTCCTTCATTGTCCCAAAATCTAACATCGGAATTTGTTTCAATAACTGGGTTCTTAGAATCCCCAGAAACAACAAAAGCATCTTTTGGGAAATAGATTGGATCAGATTCTTGGGCGTCCCCATAAATATATTTCAAGCACAAATTTGGTAGATCGGAAGACACATCGGAAGCAACGATGGAGTTGGAATCTGGCTCCCCTCCCATTTCAGGGCAGCAGGATTTCATCTTGTATCCCCATTTCTCAAAAGGACCTAATATTCCAAAATTTTTCTTATATGAATTTCCTTCATTTAGTGAATAAGAAAAATCCGAAAAGTTAGAAACCAAATTGTGCTTTATATTATTCATCTCTTCCAAACTCTACAATGACTTTAAAATCTTTCACCTCCATGGATTTTCTCATGTCGATGATTATTTGTCTGGGATAAGTTGGTACTACAAAAGGAAGAATATCAGGAATTACAAGACCCGGATCTATATTAATCCCCGGTTGAAGCTCAAACTCGAAAGTTTTTTTGTCATTTGGATAATCATCAACAGAAAGTTCAAGTTCGATCTTATGAATTCTAAAATCTATTCCATCTATTCCTCTCTTATTTCTCATAACAATAGCTTCGTATTCTATCTCACATTTGGCATCATCTACATCCTGAATCTGTGGAGGATTTCCTTTTACAATAATATCAGTGTACTTTAAATCCGAAATAAAGTAGTGATCATTAGAAAAGTTTTTATCTTTTCCCGCGATGTAGCTATTATAGTCTTCGACTCTATTAATCATCTTAAATGTTTAACAATTTTATGTATATATCCTTTTCAGATACACAATATGAAGGGGTATAGTTGAGATTAAAATTCCAAAAGAGAATATATAAGTCATCCAATAAAACTAAATTAAGACTATGAAAAATCTCAGTCCTGTTTGGTTTCTTAAGTCTCCTATAGACACAGAACAAAAACACTACATTTTACTGGCATTCCTCCAAGGGGTCAATAAGGAGATCAAAAGTAATAACATCTATTCTCCAATTAAGAGAATATTTTCTCTAATTAAAGAGCTTGATTATTTTCTCAAAAGTGATAGTTTAGACGGATTCAAAAAACTTCCCCTTACAGAAGACGACAGATCTATTATCGACTTCTACTCTAAAAATCCAATCTCTAAGGAAGATAGGGAGGAATTAGATTCTATTGCAAAATCGGCTCTAGTAATTTTATACAAATACGCAGACATGGGGATAAATCTATGGAAAGATTTAGAGAGTAGAATTAAAATGTATAGCTTAGAGATACAAGACCCCGAAAAGGATCACGGAATTACAATCTTTAGAAATATGTCAACGGATGAGGTTTTTCCATATTGGTGGAAAAGAACAGAAATGAAATTAGGGGATCAAATTAAAAAGGGTATAATGCTAAAAAAAATACACATTCCTAACAGTCACTTCTCAATGTCATACGAGTTTATCGTTCACGAGACTATGGTTTCTATGGGATTGAGGAATGGAGGGAAAATCCCCTGTACAATCATAGAAATCTCCGAGGACTTCAATCAGAACTCGGAGATCTTCAAAATTGCTAAGGAAAAATTTATTCAAGAAATAGAGCAGGAGGATTAAAAATCCTCTAGTCTCAAGATCTCAAATCCTTCGGAGTCGTGATTCTCAGACTCGCTAGTGTCCATGTTAAATACCGAGTTTGGATCCCCAGGATTAAGACCAACCATGTTGGTGTAATCTCTGTTTCCTTTGTCGTTATATCCAGGGAAGATGATACCAGCTTCGTCTGGACTCCAGATTGCATTTGCATATCCAACCCAGTCGTAAGCAGGCTCTCTCTTGATCGTGTGTAGACCTGTCTTATCTCCACTTAAAGGATCTTGAACATCTGGTGCTAGATAATTAAATGTATCGTCCATTACTCTAGATCTAAATTGTTTAAAATCTAGAATTTCTCTTTTTGAAACGTCTTCTAAGTTCATAGTTTTATTATTTATTGTCCTCCAACGGTTCCGAATGCTCCGCTTGGGTTAGTTGATCCTCCCATCACTCCCTTTAAAATAGATGTTACATCCATACCAGATTTTTCTGCTGCTTGTTTAACTGCAGGGTCAGTAGAAATTTTCTTCTCTTCTGCTGAAGTTAACTCAAATGGATTTTTTCCAGATTTTACCTGTGCGAAAGGAGATTTATCTTCTCCTCCTGCAATAGAGCTCAAAATCATAGTCCAGAAATTAAGAATGTTCTCTCTAAACGTTGCCTGTTTAGCAGAATTTGAAATCATTTCTTTAATTGTTCTGTAGATCCACCCATTTTTATCTTCAATTTTAAATCTGGTTGCTAACCCATCTACTCCAAGCTCGGTAATAGTTTCCATTGTAACATCAGTCAATTTAGGTGCAAGGGTTTTAACAGAAATTCCACCCTCTCCCTTTACGATAAAATCGTAGAGTTCGGAAACGTCCACAGTCTCTGCAAAGTTTCTAATTATGGTACCAAACAAAGACTCAGCTTTAACGCCAAAGAAACTAAGAAGATAGTCAGATACTTTACCTTTTATAACATCACCAACAGCAGTTGCTCCACTTCCGAGGAGATTTGTAATAAAATCCATTGGTCCGTCTTCATTAACTTTCTGAAACTCAGAAAAATTCTTAATCATTTTACTCATGTAGGAAAAATATATTATTTTGATCTATATATCTTTCCTCTTCAAAAGATTTATATCTTTCCTAAGAACAGGTCGATTGCTTTATATCGATAAGCAAGTTTATCCTCTTTAATACCTGGATTTTTTAGAGGTGCTTTTTTTCTATTGACTATCTCTTCGGGAAGGAGAGGACCAAAAGTGTCCTTCAAAATCTTTTTATCTTTTCTCCATTCTAAAGGAAGATGTAAAGCAAAGTTAACTATCTCTAAATTCAAGAACGGATTCCTGAGTTCTAAAGTATGAGCCATCGACATTTTATCAAGTCTTGGAAGATGATAGAAAGATAGCTCATCAAATATGTCAGATCCCTGTGAGTCATACTCATGGATTCTTTTATATCCTCCAAATAGCTCATCCGCTCCATCCCCGCTTAAAACAATCCTATGATTACTATTTTCTCTAATAGCTTTAAATAGATGATATTGGGGAATAACGGAACCTAGATCGATGGGGGTTTCGTTCCAAATTTGATAAATTTCTTGATTTAAATTTTCATCCATCTCATACTGAAGGAAATTTACTTTCTTGTTAAACTTCTCGGATAGGATCTTTACAAATTCAGATTCTCCATTTTCTATGCTGTACCAAGTGACATCAGATTCTGTAGATTCTAGAATGGCTGCAATAATGGATGAGTCAAGTCCTCCGGAAATAAGAAGAGAGATCGGATAATTTTTAGAGATAAGTCTGTTCTTAACAGACTCGAACATTTTAGCCCATAGCCACTCCATGTGTTCCTCGTAGGATTTTCCAGTCAATTGTGGGACTGGATGGTTCCAAAGCTTGTAATAGTCAGGGTAGGTCGTCTTGAATTCTGAGCTATTCAGATTGTAGTAGTAGATGGTATTCGGGAGAAATCTCTTAACGTCGGTATAAGGGGTTCTGTTATTAACATTATATCCCCATTTTTTAACCTCCGAAATGAAAGTTTGATCTACTGGGCTCTGATTGTATGCAAGTCCTTTGATCTCAGAACAAATTTCACCTCTCTCGCTGTAGTAAAGTGGTTTCTTTCCTAGAGGATCCGTGAATGCAATCACATCCTGTGTGTTGGAGTCATAGAGAGTAATTGCCCAAAATCCATCCCAGGTTTGAATGTGAGGAATAAACATTGCACAGAACATCTCAAAAGATCCTCCTCTATAAACACTAAATAGATTACAGAGGTAATCGGTATCCGAAGAGTAGAACGATCTGTCGTAGTTGAAGATCTCCCCATTAAACATCAGAAACATCCCAGGAGCAATTTCCTTAGGTTGATTCCAATCATCTCCATCTGCTGTCTGAATAGGGAGTCTGTGGTGGCATAAGAACACGCCATTCTTCTCGACCACTGTTTTCTCTATTCCTCTATGTTTGATCGCGTCTAGGCTTGTCTCAGATCCGTCTAACGTTAATAAAATTCCACACATATATTATAGTTCTGTAATTATAGAAGTCTCGTCAAATTTGTTTTCAAAGGAGTAAATAGAAAAGTCATCAAAGGAAGGGTAGAAATCTAAAATGTGCTGGATAAACTTTTCATAAAGGTGCTTTTCGTCCGATGTGTTATCTCTAAAATCCCAGTTATCTTTATTTCTATTGGATTTGTTTGGATTATCCCCGAGGACATAAAATACTTTACAGTTCTTAAGTAGTCCAGATGAGATTATCTTGTTCAGTTCATCTATAGCTTCTTCAAAGTCAATTCTCTTGGAAAGAACCCCCCAAACTAAAACTGTTAAAAATCCTCGATCCAGAATGATGGGTTGAAGAATACCATCTCTATTCGCTTGTAGAAGTTGAAGTTCTTTTCCAAGAGCAAAAAGATGGGATTCTCTGGAATCATCCTCAAGACCAAGCTCATTAAACCATTTAACGAACTCAAATTTATAAAGTGGAATGTTGTTGTGTTCAGAAGCTTTCTGGGCAAGATAAGTTTTGCCAGAGTTTCGAGCACCTTCAAATATTACGAGCATATAAGTTATAGAGGAATTTTGTTATCTTGTTCCTCTATAAAAGATACGATCTAATTAGTCAACCGAGGGAAAGTAAATTTCCTTAGACTCTCCTCTTGAAAGATCATCAGAAGTCTTAGCATTCATTCTTGCGATGTGCTTCTTAACAGAAGGCAAATGAACAGACTTAGCTCTCTTTAGATTTTCTTCGAAGACCTTTTTGTTTTTGCTCCCACCTGATCCTTTGTCTTGTTTGGTAGCTTTTTTAATCCCGTCTTTTTTATCTAGGATTACAACCAAATCTCCACTAGTCTCAGAGGATCCAATAGACTCCTCGGATTCTAATTTCTTTAGCTCCTCATTGGTCAAAACTTCGTCGAGAATAACATCAAGAACCGGAACGAATTTCTCGTCATCTTTGTCGTAAGTGAACATAGTTGCAATGAAAGCAACTAGATTTGCAAGAAGACCAAAATCAGATTCGCTAAGATCCTGAACTTTTTCTTCTAGCTGAGCTCCTCTAGAAAAAGCAGCCTTGACTGCCTCTAGACCTTCCGGAGAAAGATAGTGGTTTTTGTATCCCTTCGTTCCGAAGTGAGAATAAAGCCTGTCATAGGTTTTGTTGTTCTCATCTTCTTCGTCTCTATTATGAGAGAAAATTGATTTAGCAAGAGAAGTTAGTTCATCTGTGTCTATTCCACCAAAGTTAGAGTAGTAGCTAGAATACCAATCTGCAAAGTCTTTTACATCCTCTTCGTCTACATCTCCTACAACTTCTTTCCATTTCGGCCAGTTGCAAGGTCTCTTGGCATTTGTCATTAGTCTCTTAGCAGCATATAGACCATCAATTTTGCTTCCCTTATAGTCAACCCAGAAATAAAGAGGAAGGTTCCCCTCTTTAGCATCTTCTGCAGTTTTGGTCCATGCGATCATAAACTCAGGACTGTAAGAAGCTCTAAGCGTACCATCCTCTCTTAAGAACGTCTCCTCCTCTGCTCCCTTTGCAAATCCTTTTCCTCTTAAAAGTTTAGCAAGTTCGTAAGCTTGATCTGTGTTGTCAGATCTATCACCTCCTCCAAGAGCAGATCTTCCACCTTTAGAATTTTCAGGCTCAGAAAGATCTTTAGCATATTTTTCTAACTCAGTTTCTAGCTTATCCGAATTGATGTGAATAGAAGCCTCGTTAATAGATCCAAAGAAATCAGTGGAATTTAAAACGCTAGACTCACTTAGATTTTTTTCCAGGGATGAATAACTCTCGTTCACATATTCTTTTCTTAGAATATCCAAGCTATCAGCAATTGCTTCCTTATCTGATTTATTGATCTTGTCTGCATCTAGGATAGTATCCAGAAGTGCTCTGTCAATTTCTCCGCTAACATTCTTGTTTCCAAGAACACCCTGAAGGGATTTAACTGCCACAGAGAATGCAGAAGTGTATTTACCGTCTGCCCCACCTCTTTTAGCAAGTAGATCTTTAATGGGAGGGAAAGCATTCATTAGGGCCTTTTGAGTGTTTGCAATAATTAGAGACCCTTTAAATTTCTTATCTGAATCGCCATCTCCAACTTTAAGAGGGAAAACTAGAGAAGAAACCTTGTGGTCATACCCTTCAGTTTTTTCTCTCATCGTGTCTTCAATGTTAGACTCTTCTACAGTTGCTCTGGTTAGAACATCCATTGCAGAAGAAACTAAATCTTTAACGTCTTCAAACTTGTTAGAAATTTCATCATCAGAAAGAATCTTTTTAAAAGGAGCTTCTGCTGCTCTCATACAGTATGTGTAAAACTCTTTAGCAAGTTTATCGGTCTGGGATTCGAGATCTTTCAAAGCCTTCTTTTCCTTATCGTTTGAAATCTCTTTCTTGTGATTGATAGCAGAAAGCTTCTGGTCTAGCTCGGTAAAGATTCTATACCAGTTTCTTCCATATCCATTATCTGGGGTTTTTCCTGCGGATTCAGGAACTAGAACCATTCTAAGTTTATGCTTAAGGGCTTCAACTCTTCCTTTTAGACCGAGACCAAAAGACTCGTTTAGTTCTTCCTCTTCTTCCTTCTTTCTCTTATAAGCACTTTCAAGTGAAGCAGCATATTTAGAAGTTCTCCCCTGGAAATATTTAATCACTTTATCTTCCAATTTAGGATCGATTTCTATAGCTCTCTTAATAGCATCTGCAAGATGCTCCATTGAGTCAATATATAAAGACTTTACGTCGGCAAGAGCAGAATTTTCAATGTCCGTTTCTTTAGCATAATCTTTCATCTTTGCAAGAAGAGTCTTGAAAGAGGAAGAATTTGCGGTGTCTTTTAATTTTTCTTTAATTGTAGACATCTTTCTCTGTTTTGCAGGTGCAAAATCAACGACTACTTTTTTGAATACATCAAATAAAGAAGTTGATAGCTTTTGGATTAGTTCATCAACTGACTCATTCTCGAATATCCTGAATGTCTCGATGGACATCATTCTTGCAATAGGATTGATATTTAGATATTTTTGTGACATAGTTATTCTTATCCTTTTAGTTCAGATATTTTTTTATCTATCTGTGGTTTTAGAGCATTCAGAAGGGGAATCATTTTAGCATAAACCTGAGATTGTTCTCCAATATACACGGACTCAGCTAGAAGCTCTTTAGCTTCGTCTCCTGCTGCAGATTTTTTTGAATCCAGCATTTTTATTTTTGCTGCTTTCAACTGATCCTCCACTTTAGAAATTTCTAGTTTTGTGTTGCTAATTTCTGTATTGATACTATCAGCTTCAAATAGAAATTCCTCGTATTTTTTTATAGTATTAAGCATTCAAGTGGCTAATTTTTTCTCTTATTTTGTCAATAAATTCACCAACTTCGTAAATTCTTGAGTTGTATTTGTTCAATGTAAGGGTTTTATCTTCCCTGGATTTAGCTCTATCTAGATCTTTACTCTTAGATCTTCTAAGGGTTCTAAGTTCATTCAAAGAAAGATTTTTCCTATCAATCAAAGATTTTTTAAGGGACTTCAACTGAGACGAACTGTAATTTTTAATTTCAGACCTAAAGGAAGGGAGACTCATTTTAATAAGAGAAGCTAAGCTTAGTCCCTCAATGAAATCTTTACCTATTTCTTCTTCTTTATCAACATCTTTAGAAATAGCATCAAATCCTTTCTCTTTCCTCTTCAGATCCTCATATGACTTTTTGTAGTCGTCATAGAGTTTATCTTCTAGATTTTTATCTGGAAACTTCTTAGAAATCTCATAAAGGTTCTTCATTACCTCAACCTCAGCCTCGGATTTTTTTAAGTCCCAATATTTGTGAACTCTAGAATTTTTATCCACAGTCTTCATTGCCTGTTCGTTGTAAGATCTGATTTGTTGGATTTTTTTCCTGTAGGAATCAGCAACTCTTTCTTTGGCTTCTTTTATCTTTTTTCTAAAGTCTTTTTCTTCTTCCGCAGAAAGTTCTCCTGTGTCGACCTGCCCTTTAAGGTCGTAGATCAAAGACTGGTCTTTTTCCCATTGGGTGGCATATTCCTTCTCCAAGTAAGTTAGATCAGCTAAAATAGAATCTATCTTCTTGACTTTCCCACCGAAAGTTCTACTCAGCCAGTTAATGATGCCTTCCTCAGATTCATCTATAGAATAATATTGTTTGTCCCACTCGGAAAAATTTAACATATTACTTTTTGTTTTTTACTGAAGCATTCACCTTTTTGGATGTTGGAGCAGGAGCTTCTTGTTTTTTAACCTCTTCTGCCTTCTCTTTTCCCTTCTCTTTTGCAGTTTCGGATGAAGATTTCTCGGATTTAGCAATTGCATTGAATCCAATAGGTCTTCTTTCCGTCTGTTCTTCTTTGTCTTCAAGAGAATTCATTTCTTTAGCAAGCTTTAATATATCATTAAATGCCTGTCCATCAAGAATTTTTTTCCCTTTGCTTTTTTTATCTAGTTCTTCAATATCTTCTTTAGTTCCCTTAAGCTTATCTATTTCTCTTTGGATTTGCTTTTTATCGAAATCCTTCTTAGTGCTCTTCAGCTCTTTTTCGAGATCTATAATTTCATGGTCGAGTTTAGCTATAGCTTCTATTCTTCCCTTTTTGTTCTTAAGAGATTCTGTATAGTCAGAAGATCCTTCTTTCTCTTTCTTCTCCTGATTTTTCGCATCGGTTTCTAGCTTCTTCCTAGACTTTTCCGCTTCATCTTTAGCCTTTTTGATTTCTTCCTGTAGATCTTTAAGGTCTTCGGGATTGGAAGTGGCTCTTTGTTTAGCTATTCTATATTCAAATTCAGCAAGATCCAATTCATCCTGAGATTTTCCAGCCTCCCAATATTCCATTCTTCTCTTATTTCCCTTGATGGCATCTTTAATCGTAGAGATTGCTTTCTCGATTCTCAAATTAGTCATTTTACCATAAGACTGATACTCTTTTATTTTAGCCTCTACGGTCTTATTAACTCTCTCGATACCAGCTTCGTCTTTACTTTTAGAAAGTTCTTTGATGCTGTTCTTTAAGGAATCCATCTCGTCTTCAAAAGCATATTTCTTTTGGAGAGATTCTTTCTCCAACTTTAGAACTTCTGCTCTAACCTTATCAATCATACTGATGTAAGAAAGGGACCCTAAAAAGGTCTTAGATAAAGTATTTTTTATTGAATCAAAGACACCTTCGTTGACTGCTTCCTCCCCAGCAAAATAATCTGCTAGAGATTCTGCAAGAGCGGGAGTTATCCTTCCATTAAGGGGATTATTTTCTTCGAATTCTTGAAAGCTTGGTATTAAAGTCATATCTACAATTTAGTTATTTATGCTCTATATATCACCAGAAAAATATTTTCCGCATAAAAAAACCCCTGGAAGACCAGGGGTTTTTATTAAGGTAATTGTGTTATTGATTAAGATTAAGCTAATCCACCAACTGGAACTTGTACGTAGAAAGTGAAGTAAAGAGTTTCTGGGTTGAAACCTGCTTCTACTAGTGCGTATCTGCTCTTAACCGCGATCTTAGGAGACATAGTACCTTCAGAGATGGTTTGGATTGACTCCGCCATCATGTAAGGCATGAATTTAAGACCTGGTTCGTCATCTCCACCTTTTCTACCGATACAAACTCTTGTGTCGTTGTACTGCATGTTTTGATCAACATATACAGTCATACCAGCTAGAGAACCAACTGGGTAAAGAGTACCGTTATTTTGGGTTAGAGTGTTAGAGAATGGAGCGAAAGTGAACTGGCTGATGTCTTGCATCGCAGACGCTAGGTTAGCGTTGGTTACGATGAAGTTAGCAGGACCTCTTCTACCTCTGTTAGCTACAACGTTAGCAGCTGCTAGAATTCTAGAGAATAGTCTTCTCTGAAGAGTAGACAAGTTCTCGTAAGAAGTGTTAGTAGGACCTGCTGGAAGAGTCATAGTCGCTAGGTTGTCAGTCTTGTCCATGTAGACTAGAGAAGAAGCAGCAGTAGCTCCGTTAATGATTAGGTTCAAGTTAAGGTTTTGACCCTCAATTGCGTTGAAGTTAAAGTTGTTAGACCAACCTAGTTGGAATGCTCTTGACAAGATGTGCTTGTTGATAGACTGAGAAACCTCGTTAACAAGTGCGTTCTCGATCATAGAGATTACGTCGATACCGAACTGCTTGTTAAGATCTTGAATTTGCTCAGTTGTTACAGAAGCAGCAACTTGGAAAGTGTCAGCCTCTACGAACTTAGTGAAGGTTGTTAGACCCATTGAGTTGTAGTAAGTGCTTTCCGCAACTGATCTCAACATTGGGTTGTAAGTCTTCTGACCGTTTACATAAGGACCTTGGAATGCTTGATCGTTATAGAAACCAGCACCTGAGAAACCTTGGATGTGATCTTCTAGAGCTTTAACTAGTTGAGCAACACCTGCTGCGTTTCCGATGTTGTTTGAGTTAATAGAAGTACCGATAAGAGCACCTGCAGTTACAACAGAAGCAACAGTTTCACCTGCAGTGATAGCAGTAATTCTGAAGATTGGGAAACCATCAATTCTAGAAAGTCCAACGAAAGCGGTAGTGATATAAGCACCAGCTGAACCAACTTGTGTGATGAAGTACTCAGTTCCTACAGTCATAGAAGCAGCGGTAGATCCCATAGGAACCTTAATCATAGTAGGAGCAACTGCTAGAGCTTCAGAAGCTGTAGTTCCAACTTGGTTGGAGTTAGGAGAAATTTTACCACCTGCGTAAACGTAGTCTAGGTAAGAAAGAACTCCTGAAGGACCAGACATAGGAATAACTGGAACGATGTCAAAACCAACAGTCTTCGCAGCAACTTGAATTGCTAATGGAAGAAGTGAAGGGAATTTGTCACCAGAACCTTGCCAGGTTGAGCTGTAGAAACCAGCGTTTGGAGAAAGTTCACCATATGATCCTGCTTGAGTTGACTGAGGGAACACGGGAGGTTGAACTGAACCCATACCGTTAACAACTGCTAGAGAGTTGTAAGCACCAGCTGATTCGTTCAATGAGTGGTAGTGGCAGTACTTAGAAAGCCATTGTGTTTTTGATGAATCGTTGATACCAGTCTTAGACTCGATG
>SXGQ01109691.1_pt1 | contig 20592 bp, 17 predicted proteins | sample 3178371 | NCBI WGS metagenome assembly SXGQ01 (sample SAMN11356859, study PRJNA531348) | freshwater metagenome | isolation source: freshwater sample F1-20 | place: China: Fuxian Lake, Yuxi | collected 2017-12-25 | reverse complement strand
CGCGCCGCCGAGGTGCTCGGGGCCCCGCCCGCCGCCGACCGCGCGCCGCTCGTGGCGGCCTACCGGGCGAGCCTCCCCGCCGGTGCCGATCCCGCGGCGGGCCGGGCGGTGTTCCGCAAGCAGTGTGTCGCGTGCCACCGGGTCGAGGGGGAGGGGCGCGACCTCGGGCCGAACCTCGCCGCGATGCAGGCACGCGGCCCCGAGGCGATCCTCCTCGGGATCCTCGACCCGACCCGCGAGGTGCTCCCCGCGTATCTCGCCCACGCGGCGGTCACCGCCGACGGCCGCAGTGTCGGCGGCGTGATCGCCGCCGAGTCGGACGGGGCCGTCACCCTGCGCACGGCCGACGGCAGCGACGTGGTGCTCCCGCGCGACGAGATCGAGTCGCTCGTCAACACGCGCCGGTCCCTGATGCCGGAGGGATTCGAGCGCTCGATCGATCCGCAGGGGATGGCCGACCTGATCGCCTACCTGATGCAGGCGAAGTGAGCGCCGCCCGGCTGCGTCACTCGGTCGCCACCGGCGCGGCGGGTGTCGCCTCGGGCCGGTCGGGCACCAGCCAGAGACCGAGGTCGTCGTTGCCGGTCGCGACATCCTCCGACCAGGAGTCCCGCGCCGTCGGTCCGCCGTCGTCGGCCCCGTCGCTGCCGACCCACCACACGAGTATCCCCCCCTCCACCGGCTTCGAGTGGAACGGCTCCTTGTCGGTGTAGGGGTCGCGCGGCACGGCCGACAGGTACTGGGGCACGAGAGCGTCGAGCGAGTCGGGGAGCCCGCCGCCGGCGAGCCGCCGCCTGGTCGCGGCGACGAGCACCCGGGCCGCACGGGCGCCGGCCTCGGCCCGCAACTGGGCCCCTTCGACGGCCCCCAACGCGGGCACGAGCAGCGCGGTGAGCGGCCCGCGCCGGGGGATCGACTGCTCGCTGCCGGCGATGTGCCCCCACGCGTCGCGTCGAGCGACGTCCTGGGCGGAGATCTTCTGGAAGCCGTGGAGCAGGTCCCGGTAGGCGGCCAGGTCGGCCGGGAGGAACAGCGTCCGGTAGAGGATCCCGACGCGGTCGGCGATCGAGCCAACACTCCCGTTCCCGGCGAGCGGATCGAGCATCGACATCGGCATCCTTCCGGAAGCGATGTCGGCAAACACCGAGAGCCCGAGCGTCTCCTCGCCGAGCATGCACTTCAGCAGCGGCGGCGGGGGGCCGACCAGGCCGTCGAGACCGGGATCGTCGAGGAGCGGGAGATCGTCGGCCTCGAGGCTCGGCAGCACGCGGGAGAGCGTGTCGCGGGCGAGGGCATCGAGGGCCAGCGCCACCAGATGGGAGATGAGGATCGGTTCCGCCGCCGCCTGGCGGCCGATCCGGTGGATCCGCACCGTGTCGGCGAGCGCGGCCGCGGCATCGCCGTCGGCAGCGGCCCGCCGGGCGGCGATCGCCAGCAGCCGGGCTTCGCCGCGCAGCGCCTGGATCTCCGGCAGGAGCATGTCGATCGACGGCCGGCTCCAGTCGCGGTCGAACCGGCACGCGTTCTTGTCGGCCGCCCGGCGGATGAGGTCGAGCGTGTCGGCATGCCGGGTGAGCTCTGCGGCGACTTCCGGGCTGCGGATGTCGAGAGGGCTGTCGGGATCACCGTCGAGGAAGTCCTTCTTGAAGGGATCGTCGGCGGCGAGCAGGGCCGCGGCGTGGCGGTGGAGCGGCGCGGCGTTGTCGGCCTCGGCGACCGCCGGCGGCAGATTGGCCTGCATCAGCGCCGCGGCCTCGGCCCGTGCCTGTGCCGCCTCGGCGGCGACGGCGTTGTCCACCGCCACGAGCGTGCCGTAGGCCACCATCGCCGCCATGCCGCACAATCCCGCCAGGCCGATCACCGGCCAACCGGCGGCGGCCGGTGCGCCGCTCTCGGCACCGCGCCACAGGCCGTCGGTGGCAATCCACACCCCGCCACCGAGCGCCGCGATCGCCAGCGTGAGCGTGGCGGCGAAGTGATTGGTGTCGAGCGGCCGGGGGCCGAAGGCGAGGAACCCCGTCAGCCCCACGGCGGGCAGGAGCAAAAGCACCGGCACCGCCCAGCCGACGATGGCCAGCGACGAGCGGAACGTCGTCGCGCGCGCCGCCGCGGCGGTGAACGTCGCCGACCAGAGGAGGCAGGCTGCCAACACGAACAACCAGAAAAGTGGGAGGCCCATCAGAGGGTTCCTTTCAGCCAGTGTTCCGGGGGAAGCAACCGCAGCGCCGCGATCGACGCCGGCGGGGCACCGTCAGCGCTGGTCGGGATCACGGAATCACCATCGGCGGCGGCCCGGGCCGGGGGGGCGATCCCGTCTGCCGCCACGGAAGCCGGCACGGCGATTCCCGCCGCCGCCAGCCGATCGGAGAAGCGCGCACGGGGTGCCGCCGTTGCATCGCCTGCCACGGGAGATGCCATCCAGGGCGCGAGCGCAAGCGAGAGCGCGAGGCTCGCCAGCAGGGCGAGCGCCAGCGGCCACGGCTCACGGTGCGGCGCGGGCAGCAGGTCGGCCGCGGCGAACTCGTCCGTGCCGAGGGCGTCGACCACCGCGCCGAGCACCCTGCCGCGCAGATCGCCCGGGGCCGGAGGCACGCTGCCGCGCTCCAGGCGCCGGGCGACGATCTCCAGGGCCGGCGGCAGCGCGGGCTCACGGCGCCGCTCATGGTGGTCGGTGGTCATCGCTGCACCTCGGGAGCGGGCTTTCGGGCGGGGTGGGGCTCGGGGGCATCGTCGGCCAGGGCAGTGCGGAGTTTTTCCAGCGCGTAGCGCCAGCGGCTGGCGGCGGTGTTGACGCTCACGCCGAGCGTCGCGGCGATCTCGGCCAGCGAGAGCCCGCCGTCGGTCTTCAGGAGCACCACCGCGCGCTGGTCCTGCGGGAGCGCCGCCACCGCGGCGGCCAGTTCGTCGTCGGGAGCCGGGGCCGGCCCGGCCACCGGTCCATGCGGCCCCGACCCCTCGGCCGTGCGCTCGCGGAGGCGGTCGAGCGTGGCCCGCCGCGCGGTCGCCTGACGCCGGCGGCGAAACACCGTGTGGCGCAGGGCGGTGAACATGTAGCCCTCCAGATCACTCACCGCCCCGAGCCGGTCGCGCCCCCGGGCGAGTGCCACGAACAGGTCCTGCACCGCGTCTTCCGCTTCGTGATCGTTGCCGGTGAGGAGCCGGGCGGCGGCCAGGAGCCGGCCCCCGAGCCGGTCGTAGAGCCGGGCGTAGGCCGCCGGGTCTCCCGCCACGAGGCTCGTGATGTCGGCGTTCACCGTTCGGTCCTCCGCAGGGTCGTCGTCTTCATGGAGTCACGCCGCCGGCGGAATTGTCTACCCGCCCGTCCGGCTTCTGTTCACCGGCTTCTGTTCAGCCGCTCCGCCCCCTATTCTGATCTCCCTGGGCCGTGGAGGTGCCGATGGACCGATTCGCGTTTTGCCGACGATTCGCGGTGGCACGGTGCGCGGCCTGGGGGCTCGCCATTTGGGGCACGGCCGCCCTCGCCGCCCCCCCGGCGGCAGACCCCTTCGACGGCCGGTCGCTGGCCGGCTGGATGGCGGCCGACGGGAGCGAGGGGACGGCCGGCTGGGAGATCACCGACGGCGTCTTCCACCTCCGTTCCGACGCGGTGCGGAAGGAGAACGGCGCCAAGGCGGGGCACCTGGTCACGCGCGAGGAGTTCGGGGACTTTCAGCTCGCCTTCGAGTGGAAGGTGGCTCCCGGGGGCAACAGCGGGATCAAATACCGCGTGCGGCGCTACGGCACGCGCTGGCTCGGCTGCGAGTACCAGATCTACGACGACGTCGGGGCGCGAGTCATCCCCGACCGCAACCGCTCCGGCGCCCTCTACGACCTGTTCGAGCCGGCCGCCGACAAGGTGCTCCATCCGGCCGGGGAGTGGAACAGTGCGCGGATCCTCGTGAAGTCCGGCCACGTCGAGCACTGGCTCAACGGGCAGCGGATCGTGAGCGCCGATGTCGGTAACCCGGAATGGGAGCGGCGGATCGCCGAGAGCAAGTTCAACGACGTGCCTGATTTCGCGCGTAATACCCGTGGTCGGTTCATGCTCACCAGCCACGGCAGCGAGGTCTGGTACCGCAACTTCCGCTTCGAGCCGCTCGGCGAGTAGGGCCGTGGCTCGGTGAACGCGGCGCTCGCCTGGGTAAACGCGGCGCTCCCCGCGGACGGCAGAAGTCTCCGGTTGTTTGCTGGCCGCAGGAGCGGCTGCGAGTCGTCTTCTGCCGGGGCTTGCCTGGGTGAACGCGGCGCTCGCCGCGGACGGCAGAAGTCTCCTCGCTGGGGCAGGATAGCCCCACGCTCGTCGAGCTTCCGCCGATCCGCGGCTCGCTCGGCCGATGGGCATGCGCGCGGTGGAGGGCGCGGATGGGCATCGTCTTCTGCCGGGGCTGGCCTGGGTGAACGCGGCGCTCGCCGCGGACGGCAGAAGTCTCCGGTTGTTTGCTGGCCGCAGGAGCGGCTGCGAGTCGTCTTCTGCCGGGGCTGGCCTGGGTGAACGCGGCGCTCGCCGCGGACGGCAGAAGCCTCCTCGCTGGGGCAGGATAGCCCCACGCTCGTCGAGCTTCCGCCGATCCGCGGCTCGCTCGGCCGGTGGGCACGCGGCCGGTGGAGAACGCGGATCGGGGTGGAATTGCGGGTGCCTCGGGGGGGCGCAACTGGCTATCCTTGGGGCGTGGAACCCGTGCCGCGGAGCGAATGACCATGGCAGACGAACAGGACGTCGGCAGCCCCAAGCCCAGTGCCGTCGAAGTGGCGAAGACCGCCAGTCATTACCTCCGTGGCGACATCGCCAAGGAGTTGGCCGACGGCGTGCCGGGGTTCGGCAAGGCGAGCGTCCAGCTCCTCAAGAACCACGGCACCTACCAGCAGGACGACCGCGAGGCACGCAAGGCCCGCGAGGGCGCCAAGAGCGAGCGGCAGATCTCGTTCATGATCCGGACCGTCGTTCCCGGCGGGAAGCTCACGGCGGCGCAGCTCCTGGCGGCGATCGACATGGGCGACGAATTGGGCAACGGCACCATCCGGCTCACCACGCGGCAGTCGATCCAGCACCACGGCGTGGTGAAGGGGGAGCTCAAGGACTTCATGCGCCGGGTCCATGCCAACCACCTGACCACGCTCGCCGCCTGCGGCGACGTCGAGCGCAACATCATGTGCTGCCCGGCGCCGATCCACGGCAATCCGGTCCGCGAGCAGATGCAGGCGAAGCTCGACGAACTCGCCCGCCACCTCGCCCCGCGCACGCGGGCCTACTACGAGATCTGGCTCACCGATCCCGACACCGGGGAACAGCAGCGCGTCGCCGGGGGGCCGGAGGTGGTCGAGCCGATCTACGGCCCGACCTACCTGCCGCGGAAGTTCAAGACCGCCTTCGCCCTTCCCGAGGACAACTGCACCGACATCTACGCCAACGACCTCGGCTTCCTCGTCGTCCACGAGCAGGGGCGGATCCTCGGCTACAACGTCCTCGCCGGGGGCGGCATGGGGGTGACGCCGAGCGCCGCCAAGACGTTTCCGGCGCTCGCCAAGCGGCTCGGCTTCGTGCCTCCCGAAGACGTCCTCGCGATCGCCGAGGCGATCGTCAAGGTGCAGCGCGACCACGGCAACCGCTCCGACCGCAAGGTGGCGCGGCTCAAGTACACGATCCACACCATGGGGCTCGAGAACTTCCGCGCCAAGGTCGAGGAGTACTTCGGCAAGAAACTCGCGCCGTGCCACCCGGCCGATGTCCACGGGTTCGACGACCACATCGGCTGGTTCCCGCAGGGGAACGGGAAGCACTTCTACGGCCTCAACGTCGAGAACGGCCGGGTCCACGACTCCGGATCCTTCCGCCTCAAGACGGCGCTGCGGCAGATCCTCCGCGAGATCGCCCCCGGCGTGCGGATCACCGCCCACCAGAGTCTCCTGTTCTCCGACCTCGCCGCCGGCGACCGCGATCGGATCGCCACCATCCTCCGCGCCCACGGCGTGAAGACCTCGGAGGAGATCTCGACGGTGCGCCGCTGGAGCATGGCCTGCGTCGCTCTGCCCACCTGCGGGCTGGCGGTCGCCGAGAGCGAGCGCGTGCTGCCCGGGCTGATCGACAGCCTCGAGCCGGAGGTGGCGAAGCTCGGCCTCGCCGCCGACGCCTTCACCATCCGGATGACCGGCTGCCCCAACGCCTGCGCGCGACCCTACAACTCCGACATCGGCATCGTCGGCCGGACCGCCGGGAAGTACACGATCTTCCTCGGCGGCAGGCTCCTCGGCGACCGGCTCAACGAGCAGTACAAGGACGTCGTCCCGTTCGAGGACCTGTGCCGCGAGATCACCGCGGTCCTCGCCTGCTACAAAGCCGAACGCACGGCGGTGGAGACGCTCGGCGACTTCTGCCACCGCAAGGGGATCGACGGGGTCCGCTCCTGGGCCGGCGAATGGCTCGCCGGGGCGCGCGGCCACGGCTGACGCACCGGCGGCGAAGGCCGCCGCACGGGGAGCACCGATGCACTGGCTCGCGCTGCCATTCGACATGAACCGGCGCGTGGGCCGCCGGGAGTATGCCGCCGTCGGGATCGGGCTGGCACTGTTCAAGTACGCCGCCGAGGTGGCGGTGTTCCGCAGCTTCGCCGGCAAGTGGCTCACGCCGCTCGAGTTCGTCAATCCCTCGTTTGCCGCGCGGGCAGGGTTGCTCCAGGGAGCGCCTGAGTGGCTCGGGTGGGCGCTCTTTGTCTGGAGCCTGCCGTTCGTCTGGATCGCGCTGTCGATGAGCGTGCGGCGGGCGGCCTCCGCCGGACAGTCCCCCTGGCTTGGTGCCACGGTGCTGTTGCCGGTGGTGAATCTCGCTGTCATGGCGCTGCTGGCACTGCTCCCCGACCGGGCGGTCGCGGCTCCGGCAGCCGGGAATGCAGCGGCAGCCACCGGAGCAGACCGCATGGGGGGCAGCGGCGCCGCGTGGCGCGCCATCGGGGCGGCGCTGGCGACCGGGATGCTCTCGTTCGCGGTCGGGCTGTACGGGTTTGCCAGCTACGGCGCCGTCCTGTTTTTTGCCACGCCGCTGGTGATGGGGATGGTGGCCGGGTTTCTCTACAACCGCCCGGTCTCCCACTCCACCCCCGAGACGCTTGGCATGGGCGCGCTGGTGATGGTCGCGGCCGGCGGCGTCCTCGTGGCGCTGGCCTTCGAGGGGCTGATCTGCCTGGTGATGGCGGTGCCGATCGTGATGCCGCTGTCGATTGCCGGGGCGCTGCTCGGCAAGTGGATCGCCGAGGCGACGCGCGCCGGCATGGCGCATCTCACGATAGTCGTGCTCACCCTGCCGCTCCTGGCCGGCGCCGAGTCGCTCGTGACCTCGACCCCGGAATACGAGATCCTCACCGTCGTCGAGGTCGCCGCCCCCCCGGCGGTCGTCTGGAGGCGGATCGTCGAGTTTCCCGACATTCCGCCCCCCGAGGATTGGTTCTTCCGCTCGGGAATCGCCTGCCCGCTCCGCGCCCGGATCGAGGGCACGGGGGTCGGCGCGGTGCGCCACTGCGAGTTCACCACCGGCGACTTCGTCGAGCCGATCACCGTCTGGGACGAACCGCACCGGCTCGCCTTCGACGTCGCCGAGCAGCCCGACCCGATGGTCGAGCTGTCGCCGTGGCGCCACGTCCACCCGCCGCACCTCAACGACCGCTCGCTCCAGAGCCGGCGCGGCGAGTTCCGTCTCGTCGATCTCGGCGCCGGCCGGACGCGGCTCGAGGGGCGCACCTGGTATGTCTTCGACATCCACCCGCAGGGCTACTGGACGCTGTGGAGCGATCTCTCGATCCACGCCATCCACCGCCGGGTGCTCGACCACATCAAGCGCCTCGCGGAGGCCGATGCGGCAGCGGCGCGGGCTGAAGGAGACCGGCCACCACCACCGGTCCAGCCACCACAGATCAGCGGCCCAGGAGCGCGTCCGGCCGGGTGAGGACGAACATGTGGCCGTGGTCGCTCGTCACGATCACCACGGTGTCGTGCCAGCCGCCGTGGCGCTCGATCCAGCCGACGAGCGCGCGGAAGGCGTCGTCGCCGGAGATGGCGGCCCCGATCGCTCCGTCGATGTTGTTGCCATGGGCGGCCCAATCGACGTCGCCCGCCTCGACCATGAGCCAGAACGGCCCCCGGGCGGAGAGCACGTCGAGCGCCGCCACCGTCATCTCCGCGAGGGTGGGATTCTCGGCGCGGTCGGCCGCCGTGTAGCGGATCGGCTTGCTGTATTTCCGCTTCAACCCCTCGAGTCGCTCGCGCTCCGCATCAGGGAGGAACACCGGGTCGAAGCGCCCGTCGGCGGTGGCGAAGGGGAGATTGCCTTCGCCCGTGCCGAAGAAACCACACAGCCGCTGGCCATCGGCGATGCTCGCCGCCGCGGCCTCGGCGAGCACCTCCGAGCCGGCGCGGCCCGCGGTCCGCAGGGCGAGCCGGTAGCGGCCCCCGGAGCGGGAATCGATCGCCGCCAGCGTGCTCTCGGCGACGTACTTGTTGCCCGGCTCGAGGTTCGCCCCCTGCTGTTGCCGTTCCTTCTCCAGTTCGCTCGCCTTCACGTCCACCCCCCAGCCGCCGCCGATCGCGACGTCGAGGCCGGGCAGCGGCGCGCCGCGGTGGGAGATCGACCGCTCGCCGAGCATGTCGCGGGAGATGTCCTGGTAGTCGTCACGGGAGACGTTGTTGGCGTAGGCACACGCCGGGGTGGCGTGCGGGATCGGCACGCTCGACACGATCCCGACCGCGAAGCCCTCGCGCTGGAGCCGCCGGGCGATCGGCTCGATCTGGCCACCGGAGGCATCGACGTTGATCGCGTCGTTGTAGGTCTTGCGCCCGGTGCAGAGCGACGTCGCCGAAGCGGCCGAATCGGTCACCGCATGGAGCCGCGCGCGGTCCTTGCCGATCAGGTAGGTGGGATTGGCGACCGGATCCCACGGCGTGCGGCCGCCACGGGCCACGGCGTATCCCCCGGCGGTCGTGCCCCCGGGAGTGATCACCACCTGGGCATCGACGTCGATCTTCGTGCCGTCGTTGGCCGGGCTTGTCACGCAGAGGCCGAAGTCGGTGACGGTGCCGGCGTAATCCTGGAAGGCGAGGCCGGTGCCGCGCCCGGTGCGGTAGGCGACGCTCCCGCTGCGCACGATCGCCGCCGAGCGGGTCAGGGTCCAGTCCATGCCGTCGAACACGAACAGCACGACGCGCTTCGCCCCTCTGGCGACCGCCTCCACCTGGAGCCGATGGACGTCGGTCTGATCGAAGTAGTCGGCAAGCGTGTCGAGCGTCTCGTCGGGGAGCCGTCCATAGAGTGCCGTGAGACGCGCCGGATCGCGGTACACGCTGTTGGTGCCGCCGACCGACTGCAGGGTCATCCCGAACGAGTAGACGGGAATCAGCCGGTTGGAGTGGTTCGACCAGGAGACATAGCGCTCGGGCTGGTCGCCCCAGAAACCCCAGTCGGCGCTGCCGCTTGCCTCGGCCGTCTGCTGCAGGGTGGCGATCGGGTCGGGCACGGTCGTGGTCGTGGCGGCATCCACAGCCGGGGCCTGCGCCAGGCAACGAGTGGAGAAGAAAACGAGGCTGACGGACAACGACCAGGCAGCGGTCCACCAGCGCATCGATGCGTCTCCACGGGGCAGGCCCGGCACGGCCAAAGGGGCCTTTGACGCGACAACCACGATCACCGGGGCACGGTCCCGTCCATCTCGGGAAGCCGGTCCCGTCGGCCTGGAATCCGGTCAGGCCGGAACATCATCCCACATCGGACACCACAAGGGCAGCCGCGGGAAGAGCCACGATGCGAAGCGCACGGCCGCCTGCGTGGAGGGCACCATCGACCCGCGGGCCACTGCCTCGAGCGGGTCGCACTGGCCGAGGAGCAGACGGGCCAACTCGTCGGCGGAGATCTTCAGATAGCTGCGCCCGATGCGCCCGGCATGGAGCGTGGCATGACCGTCGGCAACGACGATCGAGCCGCGGAATCCGGGGTGCCCCTCGGCGGCCGGGCACTCGAGTCCCAGTTCCACCGGATCGGTGACTCCCGCGGATGCCAGACGCGCTCCCATCCCCGGCACGAGGGCTTCGAGCACCACCTGCGGGTCCTGAATCCGGGCGACGATCATCCGCTCGCCGGCCGTCGCGGTCGATTCACCGCTGCCGACGCTGGCATACCCACCCGCCACGGCGGCATGGAGGGGATCGGTCGCGGCCGACTCGAAGAGGATCTCCTGACGGTCGTTCTCGATCGCCTCGGCACAGACCCGGGCGAGGATCTCCCGTTCGACGCCGGGAAACTCCGGATCGGCGAGCAGTTCGAGGACGCGATTGCCCGACTGGATGCAGTAGCCGACGATCCGGGCGGTCGTCTCGTGGAGGTCGTAGCGGTCCTGACCGACGAGCGCCACCAGCAGCGAGTCGAAGCCGCTGCGGCTGACAAGCCAGCGCGAGTAGGCCTCGCCGCGTTCCACCGGGCCGACGAAGCGCCCGGAGTTCTGCCCGTAGATGCGCAGGATCGCCGGCAGCTCGACATGCCGCCACTGGCGCATCGTGACCACCTCACCGTCACGCTGCGGGCTGTCGAGGAGCCGGGCGAGGATCTCCGCCGGGCGCCCGGGGGTCACCCGGTCACGCCCGAGCACCGACCACCCCAATTCCTGGAAGGATGCAGGCACCCGTGTGCGGGCGAAGGCGATGCTCGCCCGGACCGCCGCCAGCCGCGCCTCGGCGGCCCGCACCAGCCGCTGCCCGTGGCCCGCGCCCCGGCACTCGGGGAGGACCACCACCCGGTCGACCACCGCGCCCCGCAGCGGTACGCCACCCACCAGCACGGTCCGCGGATGAACCTCGACGTGACCGACGATCCTGCCCGCCAGTCGCGCCACCAGGCGATTCGCGGCGTCGTGTTCGGGATGATCGACGACGGCGTGGAATTCGGCCTTGGTGGGGGGGTGCGGCAGGGCGCCGAGCAGTTGGAGGATCTCCGCCTGATCGGTCGCACGGGCGGCGGCGACCTGGCATTCCTCGAGCATCCACGCCGGCGGTGCGCTGCGGACGACCGGGTGCTCAGGCAGATGGCGGATCGCCTGCCGGCGCTTCGGTGCCCGCGCCCGGTAGAGCGTGGTCGACGAACGGATCTCGATCGAGGCGATGCTGCTCGCGGTGGGCACCGAGGGCGATACCGGGGCCCGCGAGTTGACGGCGGACGCACCGAGCGCCGCTTCATCGACCAGGAGAGCAGTGCTGCGGGACGGCCTCTGCCGAGCAGGACGCCGCGCCGGACTCTTGGCCGGGGAGACGGTCGCCACCGCGCCACCGCCGGCCTGGGCACGCTTCAACCGGCCGCCGCCCTGGACCGACTCACCCGCGACACGGTCCCCAACGACACGGTCCGCATGTTTCCCTGACCGATCGCCCCGAGCCATGGCCCCTCCCTTCCCTGGAGTGCGTTCTCAATCCGTTGGCCGACAACATACGTCGCGATTCATCCCTTTTCCAGTAGCAGGAAGCGACGGAGTTCGTTTTCCGGAAAAAAGCACCACGGATACTCCCGAGACAGCAGCAGCCTCCGGGCACGCTGCCGTGCCGCGAGCGGACCGACGCGGGCCAGCAGGGCATCGCGCAGGGGAATGGTGTGGGTGGCGAGGGCCACGTTCGCGGCGCGGATCTCATGGCACCGTCGTCGGGCCAATGTCGCGGTCGGATGGGTCTCGATCCAGCGGCGCTTGCGAATGACGATGTCGTCGATCGCCGGCGCGGGGGGCAGGTACCGTTCGGGATGGAATTCAAGGTCGCGGAGTTCGCGATGGATCCCGGCGAGCTCCCCCGCCGGGTCGGTGGCGCTGAGCCCGGGGAAGACCCGTTCCATCGGCAGACGCAGCGTGCCGCTGACGACGGCATAGCGCGGCGGCTGACACCCAGTGAGCCGTTCGACGAGGTCGTCGGTGAGCCGGTCGTAGGCGGCGCCGCCGATCCCATGCACGAAGACGTCGGCGACGAGGAGCCTGGCGATGAAGGTCGTCACCAGGGCCCTGGGCCGCAGGCAGAGCCGATGCTCTTCGAGGCGCGCCAGCGCGTCGACCCATTTCGATGGGGATGTCTCCGGGGAGATCGGCAGTTCCACCCGCAGCGTCTGCATGTCGGAGAGGAGCAGCGTGCCTGCGGTTCCGGCATTGGCGAACACCCGCCGCCGGCGGGGGTCGTCGCGCGACCAGATCCACCACGGCACCTCGAACCAGGGGCCTTCCCCCGCCTCGCCATCGCGTACCACCAGGTCGGGCACCGGCCGTCCGTGACCACGGACGCGGTGGAGGCGGCGGTGGGCGGCGAGGGAGGCGTTGTAGGCCTCGTGCACCTCGCGGGAGCGCGACAGGAGCCAGCCCATCAACACCAACACCGTCGGCAGGCGGACCAACTCACTGACAGGCAGTTCCAGGGTCTCGAGTCCCATGCGCCCTTCGAGGGCATGCCGCGCCTGTGCGATCGCGAGCCCCAGCCGATGGCACTCGGCGGCCCGCTCGACCACCAGCGGCCACCAGCGGGTGAGGATCGGTTCGGGCACGAGCGGGCGGAGCAGCCCGGCAGCGCGCTCCCCGAAGGTGGCGAAGGTGGCCGTATCGACGACGGGCCGCTCCTCCCACGCCATCTCCTCGGTGCCCGCATCGAACGACACCGACTCGAGGTGCGCGTCGTCGGGCCTGCCGACCGGCACACCCACGGCCGCGTGCGTGCAGCGGTCCGTATCGACCACGAGGTTGATCGCCGTGCCCCCGACCTCCCGTGCGTAGGCATCGAGGAGGACGTTCTTCAACCAGACTCCGGGGTGGAACAGTTCCGGCTGGTGGCCCCCCATGATGATCGGCCGGGCGATCCAGTCGGCGACGTCGGCGGGGCGCTCGGCATCGCGGTAGCTGGATGTGTAGGTGGCGGCGACGGTGAGCACCTCGCGCCGCGTGGCCGCGATCAGTTCCCAGAGCCGCAGGTCACCGATCCGGGTGTCGAACGCCGCGCGGAGGAGGCGGTTGTTGTCGACCAGCGCCTGGATGCACGCGGCGGAGCCGTTCGCCGCCGGCACGATCGGCGGTTCGATGAGCCGGGCTCCGTTGGCCTCGGGCGCGCGATGGGCGGGTCGTGGGATGGGCATGAACGAGTGCCGCGGGCGCCGGCCTTTCTCCCCCGCTGTCGACCGGAGCGGTCTTCAGCCCCACGGTCCTTGATCATCGACCGCCACCACGCCGCTGGCCGAAAGGCAACCGGTGCCCTCCGGAGAGACGCCACGCTCAGCAGTGTGCCGCCGCAACCGGGTCTTGGGAAGCGGTCGCATCCGGCACGCCAGCCGGTGGGCCGCCCGGCACATCAGCCCGGTGGCCGCGCAGGCTGAAGCCCGCGGCGGTCTCGGCCCGGTCAAGGACCGAGCGGTAGTGGGCGAGCCTCGTCTCCGCGTCGTCGAGGGCTCCGCCAAAACTGCGGGTGAGATCGAGATAGAGCAGCGGCACCGGCAGTTCGACGATCGACAGGCCGGCTGCGGCCGCCTGAACCCACACCTCGAGAGGCATCGCGTAGCCCGTTTCGCTGACGTTCAGGGCAGTCAGGGCACGGCGCGAGTAGGCCTTGAAGCCACAGAAGGCGTCGGTGATTCGTAGCCCGAGACGGTCGTTGATCTCGGAGGTGATCGTGGCGTTGATCCGCCGCCGCGCTTCGGGCGGCTGGCTGTCGCCGGGGAACCGCCGGAGATACCGGCTTCCGCTGACGATGTCGGCCGCCATGGCGGGGTCGACAAGGGCGGCGAGAAACTCGGGGATCAGCCGGGGCTGATGCTGGCCATCGCAGTCGATCGTCACCAGCCCGTCCCATCCGCCCGACAGGGCCTCGCGGAACGCGGTCGCCAGCGCCGCGCCGTAGCCGAGGTTGCGGGGATGGCGCACCACCCTGACATCCCCCCGGGCCTCGATCCGATCGGCCAGTCGCCGCGACGTGCCGTCGGTCGATCCGTCGTCGACCACCATCACGTCGGGGGTGAAACGGAGCACCTCGTCGAGCACGGCATCGACGTGGGCCACTTCATTGAACACCGGCAGGGCGGTGAGGAACCTGGGCATGGCAATTCCGCCGTCGAGGCCGCCGGGCGCTGGGAAACCTTCCCTAAGTGTAGCGCCGCTTTCGGGGCGGGCAATCGTTTCAGCCGGGGTTCGGCATCCACACCAGGGGGTCATGATCGGCACGACTGGTCAGGCAGATCAGATCCGGCAGGGCGGCCTCCAGCCGCCGCCCCAGGGCTGCCATCGCGAATTGCTCGCTGGCCTGGTGGCCGACGGCCACCACCGCCAGATCCTGGTGGCTGGCGGCGAGAGCGTCGTGGAGCCGGATTTCACCGGTCACGAGGGTGCTGCACCCCGCCCGGACCACCTCGGCGAGGCAATCGCCACCGCTGCCGCAGACGATCCCCACCCGTCCCGCCGGCCGGTGGCGATCGCCGGTGAGGAAAGCACCCGGGGTGCCGAGGTGGCTGCTCAACCGGGCGGTGACGTCGCCCACCGTCACATCGCCCCCGGACAGATGGTCGGGCCTGCAGCCCGCCAGCCCCATCCGGCCGAAGCCAACCGTCGGGTCGGTCGCATCGGCCACCACCGGGGCGACCTCTTCGAGGCCGAGGAGCGTCGCGAGCTGGTCGTTGATCCCACCGGCCGCCGAGTCCCAGGCGGTGTGGGAGCTCCAGACACCGATCCCGGCGGTTGCCAGATCGAGGAGCAGGCTGCCGGTGGGGGTGGCGGCGGTGAGCCGAGCCACCGGTTTGAAGGGGATGGGGTGGTGGGTGACAACCAGGTCGATCCGTCGTTCCACCGCCTCGGCGACCACCGCTGCGGTCACCGTGAGGCAGGTGAGGATCCGGGCGATCGGTTCACGCCGCGTGCCCACGAGCAGTCCGACGGCATCCCAATCCGCCGCCAGCCGCAGCGGGGCGATCCGTTCCAGTTCGGCGGTCACCGCAGCGAGCGTCACCATGGGGCAGAGCATACAATCCGACGGCCTGACCGGACCCTCCAGGTGCCCTGCGCGTGTCGCCGTTCCGACTCTGCACCTCCACGATCCACCTCTCCGCCACCCTGCGCTCGGCCCTGCGGCGCGCCCGGCTGCTCGGGCTCGAAGGGGTGGAGATCGACGCCCGCAGCGGGCTGGGGAGCGATTCCACTGGCGGGCTCGGGCCCGGTATCACTGGCGGGCTCGGGCCCGGTGGCCTCTCGCAGACCGGGCGGAGGCAGATCCGCAAGTGGATCGACGACGAGGGGCTCGCCGTCGCGGCGGTGGCGTTTCCGACCCGGGGAGGATACGGCGACCCGGAGCGGCTCGAAGGGCGGATCGCCGCCACGAAGGAGGCGATGTCGCTGGCCCACGCGCTCGGCGCCTCGGTCGTCACCAATCATGTCGGTGAGATCCCACCGGCAGCGGACGACGGCAGCGCCAATCCGCGATGGAAGCTCCTCGTCGAGGTGCTCGCTGACCTCGGCACCTGGGGCAGCCGTAGCGGAGCGGTGCTCGCCGCCGAGGTGGGGCGGGCCGCCCCCGCTGACCTCGTGCGCCTCCTTGCGGCCCTCCCCGAGGGGGCGATCGGCTGCCATCTCGTCACCGGCGCGGCGCTCGTCCACGGCCACGATCCGGTCGCCGCGGTCGCCACCCTCGGTGAACGGATCCTCCATGTTCACGCCACCGACGCCATCGTCGGGGCATTTGCCGGCCGCGGGCGGGCGGTCGTGCTGGGCACGGGACAGGTCGATCTTCCCGCCGTGCTCGCGGCCCTCGACGACCACGCCTACCGCGGTTGGATCGGTATCGAGCCGATCGACAGGATGGGAACCGATGCCGAGATCGCCGCCGCGATCCAGGCGATCGCCGCGGTGTGAAAAAAAGAGCCCGCGGCTGGCCGCGGGCTCTTCTCGTGGACGACTCACCGCGGCGATAGTCGCCGCCGACGTTCTTCATCTCCGCCGGTCACTCGTTGGCGGTGTTCTCGCCGCCCGCCTTCGATCCGAGGGCGCCCCAGACGCCGAACGGGCTCGGCGTGTAGGCGTTGTTGGCCACGACCGTGCCGGTGTTGCCGGTGTCGATCGACTCGCTGATGAACCGCACGGAGGCATCGCAGAACGCCGCGTTGACGCCCCCCGGATGGTTACTTGAAGCCGAGATCACCACCTCGAAGTCGTCGGCATTGGGATTGAGGGTGCCGTTCTGGCCGCCGGCGCAGCTCGGCGAGTTGGGGGCGAGCACCGTGTTGAAGCAGACGCGGCCCGGTTGGCCGTCGGTCCACTTGCAGCCCCAGTACTGCTTGATGTTCGTGCCGGCGACGTAGAACTGCCCCTCGGCGACCGTGAGGCACGAATTGGGGGTGGTGCCGATGGCCGCGAGCGATGCCATGCCGACCTTGACCGGCACCACGCCGGTGGTGCTGTAGCCGGTGTTGTTGCCACGGAGCTTTTCACTGAGCAGCACCGTCTTGCTGGTCCCGTCCTTGATGTCGGCGATCGTCACGCCGAGCGGCTGCACCGGCATGGTGCCGGTGTAGGCCGTGCGGGTGAAGGCGCCGCGGCCGAACGCCGCCGTCGTCGAGTTCCGCACCTGGTCGCCTTGGCTGAGGGCGTAGCTGTGCGAAGCGCGCTGGTTGTCGTTGTCGGTGTCGACCGGGCAGATCAGGGACCGCGGGGCGGTGTTCCACACAGCCCAGTTGGCGTAGGCGTACGGGCCGCCGGGCGCCGCCACGCCGGTCTCGCCCGCCATGATCCGGTTGTACATGTTGAGCTCTTCGATGTGCGGCAGCATCTCGACGAACGCGCTGCGGCGGGCAGCATTGTTGGCACTCTGCGGTCCACCGCTCACCCAGCAGCAGGTGCCGCCGGCGGAAGCGGGGAGGCAGCGGGCGGAGTTCTCGTAGTTGAGGCTCGCCAGGGCGAGCTGCTTGATCTTGTTGACGCACGCGCTCCGCTGTGCGGCCGCCCGGGCGGCCTGGACGGCAGGGAGCAGCAGGCCGACGAGCGTGCCGATGATCGCGATCACGACCAAGAGCTCGACGAGCGTGAATCCGCGGCGGCGGAGAGGGGTGATGCTCATGGGAGGGGTCCTCGGAAAAGGATGCTCGGACGGATGGATGAACGGATCGGGCTGGGATCGTTGACGGACGGAACAATGAAAATGAAAAAACGGTCGCCGACGATGCGGGAGAATCAGATCACTTGGAAAGATCGAAATCGAACGTGTTGGCTCCACTCCCCACGCTGGCCCGGAGGCCCGAATCGCGGGCGGTGTTGAACCGGGTGGGAATCAGGCTCTTGGCCGGGGGAGGCTCTTTCATGCCCTCGGGGGGAATGTACTGGTCGGTGTTGGCGGTGCCGGCACCCCCGGCAGCCCCCTCCTCCATCTTCGCGATCGCCACGCCGTAGTCGCCGGCCACCGCGCCGTCGCCGGCGGTAAAGGTGGTCAGGGAATACTGGCCGGCATCGTCGGTGATCCCCACCGCCGCTCGACCTCCGGGAGCGGTCGGCTGGAAGCTGACCGTCGCCCGGGGCACGGGTGTGCCCCCCATCGTCACCTTCCCCGAGACCTTGACCGTGGCCGGTCGCTTCGGGCCCCCGGAGCAGCCCACCGTCACCAGGGCACCACAGATGGCCAACAGGAGGCCGATCCGCGGGAATCGGGAGAGGGAAAACGACATCAGGGGCACCGGGCGCATCACGGTTCGTTTCCGGGGGGTCACTTCTTCAGATCGAACGCAGCCGGGGGATTCTCCCCATCCTTGACCTCGACGGTGAGTCCCGACGTCTTGGCGGTCTTGTACTTGACCGGCAGGAGCTCCTGCGAGCCCTTGACCACGGCCACGACCGCGGTGGAGGGATCGTAGTTGGGATCCTCGGCGGTGAGCGGGGCACCGTCGGGGAAGCTCGTCTTGGCCACGGTAACCAGATACCGGCCCGGTACGGCACCGTCGCGCGAATCGAACGTCGTGAAGGCACAGACACCCTCGGCGTTGGTCATGCCAGATGCCGCCGGCCCGGTTCCCGACTCAGGGGCGAGCACGACCGTGGCGCCGTCGACGGGGGCACCGTCGAGCGTGACCTTGGCCGAGAACGGCACCCGCTTGGGGCGCTTGTCGGGTGCCTTGGCACAGCCGGCCGCCAGCAGCACACCGACGAGCGCTCCCCAGCAGCAGACGTGAGAGACGATCCGGTTCATTGGTCGCTCACCGCCTCCGACCCGTCCTTCGTTCCCATTGCACCCCAGACACCGTAGGGGCTCGGGCCCTGGGCGGTGTTGGGCAGCGACAGATTGCCGGTGTCGATGTCGTTGGTGACGAACCGCACCGACGCATCGGCCATCACCACGTTCACGCCACCCGGATGGTAGGCGGTCGGCGGGATGAGCTGGTGGGGGAAGTCGTGGGTGTTGCCACTGTTGCATGCCGGACCGTTCGGCGGGCTGATCGTGTTGAACCCGTTGAAGGCGGGGCGGGCGAACATCCAGTCGCGGCCGGCGCGGGCGACGACGGCACCGGTGTAGGAACCACCCGACACCCGCGAGCTGCACACGATCGGGCTGGTCTCGAAGCCGGCCACGGTGGCGGCCTGGGTCTCGCGGACGAGGAAGCTGTTGTCGCGGCCGCGGATCCGCTCCGCCATCATCACAGTCTTGCTGGTGCCGTCGGTGATGTTCTTGATGGCGACGAAATTGGGGTCGGTGGGGGCGGCGGGGTTGATGCCGCCGATCAGGCCGCGGCCGAAGATGCCCCGGGTGATCGTCGTGTCGGAGACGTTCTGGCAGATGTCACCGACCGAGAACACGTAGTTGGTGGTGCCGCGGTTGGCGTTGCCGTGCGTGGCCGTCGTGCGGCCGTCGGAGGGACAGCGGAGCGTGGGGACCTGCGCCATCATGATGCCGGGGTTGGCGGCCGCCGGCGTCCGCCATGGCTGCCAGGTGTCGCTGGCCGCGACCGGAAAGCTCGCCACTGCGGTGCTCGTCAGCCAGTTGACGATCGTGTCGTAGTAGGTGCCCTGCTCGTAGAACGGCAGCAGCGGCAGGTTCCCGCTCCACCACTCGAGGATGTAGACGTACTCGGGGGCGATCCGCGGGCTCTTGATACTCATGTCCTGCCCGCGGAGGGCGACGAAGTGCTTCCGCACGTCGTGGTAGTTCATGTTGGCCAGGCCGAGCTGCTTGAGGTTGTTGGTGCAGCGCGAGCGGTTGGCCGCTTCACGGGCAGCCTGCACGGCCGGCAACAGGAGCCCGACGAGCGTCCCGATGAGGGCGATGACGACAAGCAGTTCGACGAGCGTGAAGCCGCGCGGACCGCGGTGGATGGTGTGAGGCATGGTCAGACCCCTCGGATGATGGATGACGGAGCGATCGGAGGTGACAAGGACAGGGATGAGAAATGACAGATGGAAAAACAAAACCAACGGGAACGAATGCGTGTGGGGAGTGCGGTGCTCGCAGTGGCCGGTTTCTCGCAGTGGCCGGTTTCTCGCAGTGGCCGGTTTCTCGCAGTGGCCGGTTTCTCGCAGTGGCCGGTTTCTCGCAGTGGCCGGTTTCTCGCGGTGGCCGGTTTCTCGCGGTGGCCGGTTTGTCGTCTGGAGCGGGTCGTCTCGAGCGTGTGGTGTGGTGGGGGTTCGGGCGCCGGTGGGTGGGTGCAGGCGTCGGCTTCCGGACGGCGTCCGCGTGCGGACGGCGGGTTCAGGAAAGCGGCGACACCCTGGCGACTCGAACCGTGACGGAATACGGAGTAGAAGACGGACCGGAGGACGAAATGGTTCTCAGGCGTTTTGGGTGACAGTGCAGAACGGCTGCAAACCCAAGCACACCAAGGACCAACGACAAGACGAACCGCAGACAAAACGAACCGACGAACCGACTGTAGACCGGATGAACCAAGAACGGGAAAACCGACTGTAGACCGGATGAACCAAGAACGGGAAAGACGTGTGTTGGCAGGGGTGGCCTGGGCCGCAGAGGCACCAAACCGACCGTCCGGGAGCCCCCAGACTCACCGGAAACAAATCCCAACATGGTAAAAACTATCGGTTCGGGCGGGCCTGTCAACATGAATCGGAGCGGTGCCCCCCGACTGGGTTCCCGGAAACGGGGGCTCCCCGAAAACCCCCTCGGCCCGCCCGGCGGGATCGCGCTGCGGCCCATCCCACGCCTTCAACACCAAAGAGCCTGCGGCGGTCTCGCTCCTGCGTTGCCGGGAGCGTAGCTCCCGCGAAAACCACCGGTTTTCCACTGGCCAAAGGCCATGGATAGACTTTGGCCACGGGATGCGAGCATCGCTCCTCGGTGGCCTTTACGGTTCCGACAGGTGCGGGGGTGGTGATGGAGAGGTTGACCACTGCACGCCCGGTGCGCTGGCTGGCCATCGTCGCGTGGTGCCTGATCGCCTCTGGCGTGCCGCTCCCGGCGATCCGGCCGGGCGACGAGCGTGCCCCCACGAAGGACCGTTCCCGGCCGTTTCCCTGCATGGACAGTCCGTGCGGCTGTGGGACTGCCGAGCAGTGTTTTTCCAGTTGCTGCTGCCATTCACCGGCGGAACGGCTGGCCTGGGCACGGGCCCATGGGGGCGATGTCGAGGTGCTG
>SXGQ01363914.1_pt1 | contig 20600 bp, 20 predicted proteins | sample 3178371 | NCBI WGS metagenome assembly SXGQ01 (sample SAMN11356859, study PRJNA531348) | freshwater metagenome | isolation source: freshwater sample F1-20 | place: China: Fuxian Lake, Yuxi | collected 2017-12-25 | reverse complement strand
TCCCCCTCGCGGAGAACGAGCGCCTTGGCAAACAGCGGATCCTTCGTGCCCGTGGCGAGGCGCTCGTGGTAATAGCCACTGAGCGGATAGCCAACCGGCGGCGTGATGTCGACCGCCGCCGCCCCGACCCGGAGCGGCTCCGCGTTATACGCCGCGCGCGGCCCTTGCAGCGATCCGGCAACCGGCAGTGCCGCCACCACCAGCGCGGCCCACGCGGACGTGCCGAGGACCCGCTTGCAAGTCCCCGCGCGCGATACCGCCCGAGTCAGTCGCATCGTCCGCATCGGCTCACCCCTGTCTGCCGTTTCATCGATCCTCGCGCCACGGGGCCTGCCCGGTCAACCCGGCAGTGGTCAGGGCCGGCAGTGGTCAGGGCCGGCGGTGGTCACGGCCGGCAGTGGTCAGGGGCCGGCGGGAGGGAACGGCGGAGGTTCGGGCAGCGACTCGAGCCGCTTCACCTCCTCGAGGAGGAACCCGGGGAGCATGAACGGCTCGTGCCCCACATGCTGCCAGCGCATCCGCCCATCGGCGGCGATGAAGCAGGTGGCGTGGAGCGGGCGCGACTCGAAATCGTCCCAGGCGTCGAGCGCCCGGAACGCGGCACCATCGGCTCCCGAATGGACCGGGAACGGATGTGGCGGCGCGGCTGCAACCGCACCGGCGGGCTGCGCGGGCTTGTCTCCGGCGGGCTGCGCGGCAGCAATCTCGGCCGGCCTGTCGGTGCTCACCACCACCACCGGGAAGCCGGCCTTCGCGAAGGCATCGGCCTGTGCGGCGAACGCCTCGAGCTGTTTGTTGCAATGGACACACGCCTCGCCGAGGGTGAGCACCACCACGTGCGGCCGGCCACGGAAAGAAGCACCGCTCACCGGCGTGCCATCGGCGGCCGTGGCCACCCAGTCGCCCGCCTGCCAGGCGTGCCAGTCACGCGGTCCGAGTGTGGCCAGGTCTGGGCGCTCGCCGAGATCGGTGGCGGGCGAAGCCGGCGACCGCCAGTCGCCGCTGCACCCGGCCGCTTCCGCCACCGGCGCGAGGCGCTTCAGCACCGGCAGGTCGGTGTCGGCCACGCCGGCGCGCCGCCGGACCTCCGCGAACGACTTCACCGCCTCCTCCTTCTTCCCCGACTCCCACTCGAGCCATGTCACCAGCGCCGCCGGCAGGAGCCGCTGCTTCTCGCGCTCGGCGAGCGCCCGCGCGACCTCCAACCCCTTCGCCGGATCGCCGAGCGCCTGGTGGACGAGGGCGAGCCGCCCCTTGTCGATGTCGGCCACCGCCCCCAGCAGCCCCTTGGCGTCGTCGATCCGACCGGCGGCGAGATGGGCACGGAGGCGCACCTCCGCGAGCGGTGCCCGCAGCTTCTCGACCTTCTCGGTGAACGGCTGCATCGCCTCCACCATCGCCTTGCTGATCTCGGCGGCGTTCTTTTTCTTCTCCCGCGCCTCGGCCTCGGCACGATCGGCGGCAGCGGTCCGTTCGTTGCGGAGACCGGTCTCGAGGGCCTCGAGCCGCGCGAGCGCCGCCGCGCCGGCCGCGGTGTCGCCGCGGCCACAGGCCGCCAGGGCGAGGAGGTGCTCGCGCCGCCACTGGTCGTCGAACTCCCGGCCCGGCTCGAGATAGGGGGTGTCGGCGAGGGCGGCGGCCACCGACCAGGCCTCCCAATCGAGGATCGTCTCGAAAAGGCGGTTGCGGCCGTACTGCCAGCAGCTCCCCTCCTCGTCGAAGCGCTGCTCGGCCTCCGGTTTGAGCCCCTTCGAGCGCGGCACGCGCGGCATCGCCACCATGTTGGCGGAGATCGCCAGGGCGTCGCGCACCCGGCCGACATGGTTGAGGTTGCGCACCAGCCATTCACTGTTGTGCGCGAAATTGTGGATCTGATCGGGATAGAGATGGGCGCGGAGCATGTGGGCGTGATCGACACGGGCGGCAGCCTCCTGCTGCCAGGCCGCGTCGCCCCACCGTTCGAGCTCCGAATAGACGTGGCCCGGCATGTGCCACATGTGGGCGATCCCCGGCGCGGCCGGACCGCAGGCGGCGGCCGAGCGCACGGCGCGGGCGGCGCGCTGGTGGTCCCAGAGATGGATCACGTAGTGGTGGATCGGGTGACGGGGATTACGGGTCAGCACCGCGTCGGCGAGGGCGTCGATGGCCAGCAGGCTCGGGATCGGCACGCCGCCCCGCGACTTGAACCACCAGGAAAACCCGACGAGAAACGCCCGCGCCTCGAGGTCGTCGGGATGATCGAGGGCGATCTTCTCGAGGGCGCCGATGTATTCCGTCGCCGCAGCCTTGCGGGCATCGTCGTTCGTGTGCTCGGCGAACAGCTTCCGCGTCGCCTCGATCCAGGCCTTCTCGCGCGGCGTCGCCTTCTCGAGGGCCGGACCGGTGGCCAGGGCGATCACCTGCCTGGCGCGCGACTCGTTTTGGAGGTTGGCCATCGCCATGCCCCAATGCGCCATCACGCACGCGGGGTCGAGGGCCAACACGGTGCGGAACGACCGCTCCGCCTCCCAGTAGGCGAAGCCGTGGAGCTGGCCGACCCCCTGATCGAAGAAGGCCTGGGCCTCGGGCACCGCGGTCGTGACCGGGAAATGGACGATGCCGCAGCCGGCGAACGGCGGCAACCGCCGCCGTGGCCCCTCGGTGAAGGCCTCGCCGTGGAGGGAATGGCCCGGCGCCACGTTGCCGGCGCGGTCCCTGCCATCCTTGCCGGCATCGTCATCGGCGCGGGCAGCCGCCACCGGGAGCAGCGTGACGAGGAACAGCAGTCGGAGGCGGTGGAGATCCATCGCCTGAGAATACCCACGGAGCAGACCCGATCCAGCCGCCCGTCCCCGGCCACCAGACTGTCCACGCGGCACCGTGCCCGAGCCGGAGGTCGCCGGAATCGCCGAACCTGCACAGTTTCCCGCGCTCCTGGTGCGGGACGGCCTCGCGATCCCCACGGACCGCCGCGGCCCCCCGGCCGGCGCCCGGCGCGCTTGACCGGCCCCGACAATCGATCGCCGCTCGGGGCCGCCGCGGAGAACGGCGTGTGCCGGACCGTGCACCACGGGGGACGACTGCATGCGTGTGCCGCTGCTCGCCACGATCATGATCGGGAGTCTGCTCCATGACGCGCCGGTCGGAGCGGCCGACGAGGACGCACGCTTCGCGCCTGCACGCCGCAGCCGCGGTGTGGTCGCCGCGGGCATCGACGACGACGTGCCGTCGTCAGACACACCGCGGTTCACCGTCAGCGGCATGCTCGGCGCGGGGGGCGCTCCGGTGGCGGGATCGGCCGAGATGCCGGGCGCTCAATCAGCCGGCAGCCCGCTGCTGGCGGGAACGCTGTTCGGCGGCGACGGAGCCGTGGGGATCGACGTGCCGCGCGCCTGGGGTGCGGTGCGCATCGAGTGCGAGGCGCGCGGCCGCACGGCATCCCGTCGCGCCGCAGGCCCGGGTGGCACCACCGGCACCTGGTCCGCGATGGCCAACATCTGGCACGACGTCGACATCACCGAGCGGCTCGCCGTCTACGCCGGCGGCGGTGTCGGCCCCGGCGGCTGCCAGCGGACCGACGCGCTGGGCGATCAGCGCTCCACCGGCGTCGCCTGGCAGGTCGGCACCGGGGTGGCATACGACATCACCGCGCGGATGACATTCGATCTCGGCTACCGGTTCGGCGGCCAGGAACCACTCACGCGCTCCGCCACGACTCTCCCCGCGGTCGGCGAGATGGTGGTCGCGGTGCGGCTCCACGATCCACTCCGCGGGTGGCTCGAGCGCGGTCGATCCCCCGCACGCGTCACCCCCCGACGATCGGCGCCGCCGGCCCCGGCTCCCGCCGTGGGGACGCACCTCACCGGCAGTTGAGGGCACCGGTGAGGCGGCCGGAAACGGTCGGGCGAGCAGGGCACGAACCGGAATGTCAGCGCGGCGGGGCGTCGCGATCCGTGTTTTGAGGCACGGCCGGATCGGCCACTGGCAGGATGCGGCCGAACATGTGTCCGCCCACCGCGTCATGCTGCCAGGTTCCGGCATAGCGTCCGCCGTCGATCACCACCCGCGAGGAGAACGTCCCCAGCCCCGGCACGGCGACCTTGTCGAGCGTGATCACCGGTGTGTCGCCGGCCCACTTCACCTCCACCGGCACCGGCAGGGTGAGATCGACGCTGCCGTAGCGCATCCGCGCCACGACGGTCCACCAGTCGCCATCACCCAGCTTGGACACGCTGCGGATGACATACTCCTCGTCACTCGGCGGCCGGCGTTCTCCCCCCTCAGCGCCGGCAGGTGCGTCGATGGTGAACCGGCCCACGAGGCGCACGCCGGTGAGGAGCATGCGGAGGCGTTGCTCTCGGTCTTGCCTGTCGGCCGATGGGGCTTGGCTGTCACCTGATGGGGCTTCCCGGTCGGCCGGCGGCTCCGCCACGCTCGGCGTGACCGCGGGCTTCGTCGGCATGTCGGCCGCGGTCTCCTGGGCGGGTGCCCGGGGTCCCGCTGCAAGGGCTCCCGCCAAGGCCCCGACCACCGCCAGCGAGAGCACCGTCTTCTTCGCCATCGTCGCCATCGGTCACCTCCGTCGTCGCCCGTGCCTTCGTCCAGCAGCCACCACGCCCGAAGGATACCAACCCAGGCAGCCGGCGGACGGCCGCCCGATCAGGCGAGCCGCTTCCAGCCCCTGGCGAAGTACAGCGCCCGCATGATCCGGGGGGCGAAGAACGGATAGACCAGGTGGCTGATGCCGAGCGTGAGCGGAAGGAGGAGGAGGCTCCGCAGCGCGTGCGGCCGGTTACCCACGAGCAGGAAATACACCGGTCCCAGCAGGAGACACCCGAGGAACGTCGGGATCGGCGACACCACACGCTTGCCGCCATCGATCGGGTTGCGGAACAGCGCTCGGCCCCCCTTCAGGGCCTCCTCCCAGGAGGTGTCCGCACGCTCGGCGCCGGAGCCGAGCGGCGCAGCGGCATCCGCGCCGGCGGTGCTGCCACGGGGCCTTTCCGCGCCCGTGTCGCGCTCCTTGTCGCGCGCCGAACCGATGGCGGGAGCCGGTCCGCGCTTCGTCGCGGCGGTGACGTCACCGGCGGCGAGAAACGGGTCGTCGGCGTTGAAGTGCACACCCGTGAGCTGAGCCGCCTTCACCCACCGCGGCAGGGTCTCCTTCCAGACCAGGTCGCCCGGCGTTAACCGGCCGTCGGCACACATCGCGCGGAGTTCCGCGGCGGAAACCGGTCCATGGCGGGAGCCGTTCTTCTCGTAAAACCAATCGGAGGCCATGCGTTCGTTCGCGCGGGTGGGGCGGTGCGGGGACCGGGAGCGCCGTTCTCCGGCGAGCGGCCGGAGGCAGCGACGACGGGTGGGGATGGCAGTGGTGGCTGTCCAGCAGCCCGTGGCCAAAGTCCATTCTTGGCCTTTGGCCACTCGAAAACCTGCGGTTTTCACGGGAGGTGCGCTCCCGGCACCTCATCCATGAGGTGCAGCAGGCTGTGTGTCTTGTCCACAGCCTGCTAGCGACCGCCGCGAACCGACCGGGCGGTGAGCGCCCGCTTCGCCTTCACACCCTTGTTCCCCTTCACCCCCGGGGCGGCCGGCTTTCCAGCCGTCGCCTTCTTGCCCGCACCGGCACGGCCAACCGCCGGCTTCGCACGCTTCGCCGCGGCCGGCTTCGCGCCCGCCGCTCGCACCGTACTGCCGCTACCCTTCGCTGACGCGGGCTTCCCCTTCGCTGACGCGGGCTTCCCCTTCGCCGCAACGGCCGCGCCCGATTTCACCACGCCCCGCACCGGCCTCTTGGCCGCGGCAACGTTTTTCCCACGGGTGGCGGAGGCACCGGCCGCCTCGTCGAGAAATTCGTTCGCCGCCGCGGTGAGTTCCGCGACCGTCAGTGTCTCGACCTCGTCGAGGATCAGCAGATGGAGTCGCCCGCGCTGCTGCTCGTCCATGAGGATCTGGTATTCCGTGAGCGAGAGGTCGTCGTGGTCGTCGTGCTGGCTCGAGAGGAACTCGAAACCCACCCTGGCCTTGGGGTCCCAGCCGTCGCAATCGAACGCCACTCCGAGTTCACGGAACGGCACGTTCCGCTCGATCGAATAGCCCCGGTTGGCGAACAGGCGGGTGAGCAGGGTGCAGGCACGACTCTCGGAGAGGGGGTCAGCCATGGCGGTGGGTGATCCGGAAGAAGATGGAACGAAAAAATGAATAAAGACCGATTGGCGGCAGGATACACCATCCCTTCGGCTGGCGTCGGCCCCGGGCGCGGTGCGGCCCGCGGCGTGATGCCGCGGCGGACGGATGCCGATACGAGCAGCAGGGCCCCGTGGCTCCGTCAGGACTTCGTGAGAACACCGTGATGACCACCGGCGACCAGCCCGACATCCCCCGGCTCGTGACGGCCCTGCAGGCCGCCGCGGCCGCCATCCGCATCGATGCCGCCGAGCAACTCTGCCGCGCCGGCACCGCCGCCCGCGCGGCGGCGGTCGATCTCGTGCGGGCCTGCGGCGACGATGACGAGCAGGTCCGTGAATGGGCCGCGGCGGCGCTCGAGGAGCTCGGGCCCCCCACCGCGGACGCGCTCCCCGCCCTGCTCCCCTTCCTCGACGGCGCCGAGCCACTCTCCGCCTACTGGGCGGCCACCCTCCTCGGGCGATCCGGGGAGGCTGCGGCGACTGCCGTGCCCCACCTCGCCAACAGCCTCGGCACCGCCGACGACATCGCCGTGCGGCAGCGGATCGCCTGGGCGCTGGGGAAGATCGGCCCTGCGGCGGCGGCGGGCCGGGGGGCGCTCGAGCGTGCCGCCACCGATCCCGACCAGCGGCTCGCCCGGCTCGCTGCCGATGCCCTGGCGGCGATCGGCGGCTGACCGCGGCAAGCTGCGTCGACCCGGCCGGCGGCAGCGGTGGTGCCGATCATGCCGGGGCGGACCGGCCGATAGTCATGCCGAGGGTTCGCCGCGGCGGTCGTCCACCATGGAGGGTGGCGGCAGCGGACCGATGGTTCCGCGGCCCAGTCGCTGCGGCAGGGAGGCCGCGGGGTGGTGCCACGACCTCCGTTCCCCCGCCGGGCGGCCGCCGTCGGCGTGGTGGTCTGCCTCTGGCTGTCAGCGGGGCCGACGACGCACGGGCAGCATCCCGGCGGTGCCCCGCTCCAGATCGCGGGCATGGCGCCTCCGGCGCTGCCACTTCCGCCGGCGCGGATCCCCAAGCCGCCCGACGCCATCCTCGTCGCCAGCTTCAACATCCAGGTGTTCGGGGAGTCGAAGCTCGCCAAGGGGAACGTCGTCGACGTGCTCGCCCGGGTCGTCCGCCACTTCGACATCGTCGCCATCCAGGAGGTGCGGGCCAAGTCGGACGGCATCCTCCCCACGTTCGTCCAGGCGGTGAACGCCGACGGGAGCCGCTATCAGTTCGTCCTCGGCCCGCGGCTCGGGCGGACGGTGAGCAAGGAGCAATACGCGTTCGTCTACGACACCGAGCGGATCGAAGTCGATCCTGCGAGCGTGGGCACCGTGCCCGACCCCGGTGATCGCCTCCACCGGCCCCCGCTCCATGCCCGGTTCCGCACCCGGATCATCCCCCGGGAGATGGCCTTCACCTTCTGGCTGGTCGACATCCACACCGATCCCGACGAGGTGCCGCAGGAGGTCGACGCGCTCGCCGACGTCTTCATGGGGATGAAGTCGGCCCGGCCCGACGAGGACGACGTCATCCTCCTCGGCGATCTCAACGCGTCGCCGCAGCAGTTCGGCCGGATGAAACAACTGCCCAACGTGGCCTGGGCGATCACCGCCGGCCCGACCAACACCCACCGCACCAAGACCTACGACAATCTGATCTTCGACCACGTCGCCACCCGCGAGTACCTCGGGCGCTCCGGGGTCTACGACCTGCAGAACGGATTCGGCCTCTCGCTCCAGCAGGCACTCGAGGTGTCGGACCACTGCCCGGTGTGGGGCGCCTTCTATCCCGCTGAAGCCCCCCGGGCCGCCCCCCCCGGCGGCATCGCCACCGGTCCGGTGGCCGCGCCGCGGTGAGCGGCATGGGCAACCCTGGCAACGCTGGCCGAGCGGGCCAGACCGCTCACGCGCCGTCCGGCCCTTCGCCTTCGTCGAGATGGAGCCGGTGGAGGATCCGATGGACGAACGGCGCCAGCACCACCGACGCAGCCCCGATGAACAGCAGCCCGGAGAACAGGGCGTAGAACGAGGTGAACAGCTTCCCGGCATGGGTGGTCATCCTGTCCACCGGCCCCATGCCGCCGAGGATCATCGACGCGTTGACCAGCGCGTCGATCCAGTCGAGCCCGCCGAACACCCGGTAGCCGACCACCCCGACGCCGAGGGCGGCGACGATCATCGCGGCCGACAGCCCCATGAAGAGGAGGGCCCGGCACAGGAACCCATCCTGCGGCAGCAGCGGCTCGGAGCGGTGCTCGAACATGTCCCGAGGGTACCACGCCCCGCCACCGCCACCGAGGCTGCGTGTATCCTTGGCGATCATGTCCGCACGCTTTGGCCACTCGAAACGCCGCGCTTTGCACGTGATCGTCGCCACGACCGCGCCGGTCCTTGCCCTCCTCCGGAGCCCGCCATGAACGCCCACCGTCGCCATTCTCCGGCCCAGCCGACCATGTCGCGCCGGCGGTTCACCGCCGGGGCGGCGCTCGGCAGCGCGCTTGCGCACCTGCCGGTCTGCGCGCCGGCCGCCGACGGCCCGCCCGCCGAACGGCTCAACATCGCGCTGGTGGGCATCGGCGGCCAGGGTGCTGCCAACCTCGCCGGCGTCAAGGACCAAAACGTCGTCGCGCTGTGCGACGTCCACGAGGCGCGGGCCGGCAAGGGCTTCGAGCAGTTCCCCCGCGCCGCGCGGTTCACCGACTTCCGCGCGATGTTCGACCGGATGGAACGCGGGATCGACGCCGTCGTCGTCAGCACCCCGGACCACACCCACTTCCATCCCGCCTGGTGGGCCCTCGAGCGCGGCAAGCACCTGTACCTCGAGAAGCCGTTGGCACACGAGGTGGAGGAGGTGCGGCACCTGGTGGACAGCGCCCGGGCCAAGACCCTCGCCACCCAGCTGGGCTGCCAGCGGCACGCGCAGGCCGGCCTGCGCGCGGGGGTGGAACTCGCGCGCAGCGGTCGCATCGGTCCGATCGCCGAGGTGCATTGCTGGATCCGCAGCAGCCGGGGGATGCCCGCCGAGCCGACCGGCACGGAGCCGGCTCCCGCCGACCTCGATTGGGATCTCTGGCTGGGGCCCAACGCCCCGCGGACGTACCAAAAGGGTTTCGCACCGTATGACTGGCGCTTCTGGTGGGAGTTCGGTACCGGGGAGACCGGCAACTGGGGCTGCCACATCCTCGACATCCCCTTCTGGGCGCTCGAACTGGGTCACCCGGTGCATGTCGAGGCGGCCGGTCCACCGGTCGATGCCCGGCGCGCGCCGACGGCCCTCGCCAGCCGGCTCGACTTTCCCGCTCGTGGCGATCGGCCCGCGGTGCGCCTCCACTGGTATCAGGGCACCCCCCCGGTGCTCGCCGAGAAGGGGCTCGACGACGCGGCCGCCAAGGACTTCAACACGCTGTTCGTGGGACGCGACGGACTGCTCCTGTGCGGCTTCTCGAAGTGGCGGCTCCTGCCCGAGGACCGGTTCGCCGAGGTGAAGGAGCCGCCGCAGACCCTCGCGCCATCGCCCGGTTTCCACCGCGAGTGGCTCGCTGCCTGCCGCGGCGGCCCTCCCGCCTCGTGCCACTTCGGCTACACAGGCCCGCTCGCCGAGAGCGTGCTCCTGGCGAACGTCGCCTTCCGGGCGGGCCGGGCGTTCGACTGGGACGCCGCGCGGCTCACGGCGAGCGATGAGGCCGCCGCCGCACTCCTCCGCCGTGCCTACCGCCCCGGCTGGGAGATTCCCGGCTGAGCGCAGCGGTCCCGCAGAGGGCCGCTCAGGGAATCCAGCGGTCCCGCAGAGGGCCGCTCAGGGAATCCAGCGGTCCCGCAGAGGGCCGCTCAGGGAATCCAGCGGTCCCGCAGGGCCGCTCAGGGAATCCAGCGGTCCATCAGGGCTGATCCGGGAATCGGCGGCCGACGAGAAACTCGTAGACCCACCCGCCGAGCACACCCCCGACCAGCGGCCCGACCACCGGCACCCACCACCACTGGTCATGCGCGGTGAACACGGCCCCGCCCCAGCCGGCGAGAGCCGTCCAGAGCCGCGGCCCGAGATCGCGGGCGGGGTTGACGGCGTAGCCGCAATTGAAGCCGAAGCCCATGCCGATGGCGATCACGGCCAGGCCGACGAACACCGGCCCGAGCCCGGGAGCGAGCTGCGCGTTGCGTCGGTCACCGACGGCGAAGACCACGCACAGCAACAGCGCCGTCGCCACGATCTGGTCGATCAATCCGCCGAGCGCACCGAGGAACGGCTGCGGGGAGGTGACGAAGATCCCAGCCGTCGCCTGGGGGCCGGTCACGTGCCGGGTGCCGCCGTCGAAGGCGGTCAGCGCGCCGGCGTAGACGAGGTGGACGACCGCCGCGGCGACAAACGCCCCGGCGAGCTGCGCCGCCATGTAGGGCAGCACCTTGGCGCGGGGAAACCCGCGGAACAACGCCAGTGCCAGCGTCACCGCCGGATTGAGGTGGGCACCGGTCACACCCGCGGCCACCGCGCAGCCGAGGATCACGGCGATGCCCCAGCCGAGGTGGATCGAGAGGGGGCTGCCGAGATCGCCCTCGCTGAGCACCTTCTGCGCGACAAGCCCGAGGCCGAAGGTCACCAGCACCACGGTGCCGAGGAACTCCGCGGCCAGCTCACGGACCAGTCCGTCGTCGTGTCGGGCCATGGTCGGTCACCTGCCGAGGAGTTCGTGGAATTTCGGCTCGATCGCCGCGGCCCAGATCGAGTCGTCCCCCGGGCTGAGGTGAAGCATCGTAGCAGGACCGCGGTAAAGTCCATCGATGGCCCGCTTCACAGCCCTTCGAAGGTGAGCCGTCGCTCCATGGCGTCGGCCATCACCTCGGCCTCGGTGGCCAGTTCGTCGAGCGTGTCGGTGTCGTCGTTGGCGCCGGCGCGGCGGGCGAGAAAGAGGAGATGATGCGCTTCGTCACGCCAGATGAGGAGCCAGTCGGGCCGCGACGAAATGGGGCGGTGGATCAGCCGCTCGAGCCGGTCGAAGGGGTCGGAGCCGTTCATGATCGTGTGCCACCGGGCCGTCGGGGACCGCGCCACGCCCGACCGCGGGCGCTCCGGCTCACCCGCGGAGGAGCTCACGGTAACGGTCGAGGAAGTGCATCGCCACCTCGTCGTTGATCCCCCGCCAGGCATCGTCGATGAGCGTGCCGGCGAGCACCCCCCCGGCCGCCCGCCGGGAGATCGCCGCGAGCATGTCGCCAAGGCCGGTCATCGGGTGTGGGCCGAGGAGCCGCTCGCGATCGACGTGGGCGAACTCGTTGGCCACCAGCGAGAGCCCGGGCAGCTTCGGCACCGGGTCGCGCCCGTTGACGTAGCGGTGGATCTTGCCGGCGAATTCGCGGTTGAAGGCATCGCGTGCGGCGCCGTTGCCGATCATCGGCGCCCCGAACGTGCACACCTCTTCGACGGCGATGAACCGGCGCTGGAGGAGCCACGCGGCGAGGAGGGCGAGGGCCCCGCCGAGGCTGTGGCCGGTGACCCAGACGGGGCGATCGCGCCGTTTCACCTCCGCCTCGATGGCGACCACGAGCGTCGGCCAGATCGCGGCGATCGCATCGACGAAGCCCTTGTGGAACCGGGCCCCGACACCGGCCGCCGCGAGGTCATGGCCGAGTCGTCCCTCCGGCACCACGAGCAGGTTCATCGCGTCGGTGAGGAGGATGTCCTTGAGACCGTCGAGGCTCGTGGGCGACTCGGTGCCGCGGAAGGCGACGACGATGTGCTCGTCGTTGGTGCCGAGCCAAGCCTGCGTGTTGTCGGCACTGAAGAGGCGCGCGTCGAGCCCGAGGGTCTCGGCGAACGCCCGCGTTCCCTCCACCCCGGGAAGGTACGCCAGCGCGCTGGCCTCGCAGAGGAAGGCGGCGGTGGCGGCATCGCCGGGGTTGCCCTCACGGAGCACATGGCGGGGCAGGCTCATCGGCATCTCCTCGGGGGGCGTGCCCGGGCTCGAAGGGGGTTCAGTTCAGGGAGCGGCGTTCGCTGCCCGGCGGGGCGGCGTTGCGCCACGCGCGGAGCGGAGCCGCAGGGATGCCGTTGCCGGAGACGTCGATCTGCTCGAGCCGGGGAGGCGGATCCTCGAGGAAGGCACGCACCCCGTCGGCACTGATCTTCGTCCGCGCCGCGCGCAAGGTCACCAACTCGGGAAACGAGCGCAGCACCGCCAGACCGGCATCGCTGACCTGCGAGTCGTTGACGGTCAGTTCGCGGAGCCGGGGCAGGTCGCGGAGGATCTCGATCGTGTCGTCGGTGACGTCGGGATTGGCGATCTCGAGGATCTCGACGTCGGGGCGCGACCGGAGGAAGCCGTAGTCGGTACGGTCCCACCCGGTGAGGGTGATCGCCCGGCGCCCCTCCACCACCCGCTCGCGTGGCCCGAGCCCGACGACGGCGATCCACACCCGCTGGGCGGCGAGGGGCGCGGCTCCGACGGCGAGCCCGATGGCACACAGCGCGAGCGGCACGAGCAACCGGCGCGGAGGGACGCGGCGGAACAGCACCCCCACCCCGCGCACGGCGCCGACGAAAACGCCGCCGAGCAGGAGAAACAGCCCGAGAAAGACGAGGACGACGCCGACCTGTTCGCTCACCGCCGGCCCTCACCTGGCCCGATGCGACCGTTCATCCGGCTTCATGATACCGGGCCACGGCCAGGTTGCGGGCTGCGGTCACCGCCGTCTCACCCGGCAGACAGAGCCGCTGGGCGCGCCGGCGCCGGGTGTGAGCCGCTCGGCTGCGGAGCGGCACGGCTCCGAGGCAGGCGACGACGCCGGCACGACCGACGACGACCGGCCCTCGGGGAGGTTGAGCCGCGACGGGCACCCCGTGATCGGGCGGAACGGCCGGGGCATCCGCTGCCCCAAGCCGGCCGGAGCCCGTCCGCGCGGGACCGTTCCGATCGAGAATCCCGGACCGCGTCTCACCGCGACGAGCAGCAGACGCTGTCCACCACCGCTGGCCGCCACTCCTCGACCACCGCCGTCTCGCGGACCGGTGCGTACCCGACAACCCGCTCCATCGTCACGTGCTCGACGCACCGAGCGCAGCCGCAGGCGTCGTACACCGTGTGATGATGGACGCGCGGCTCGACCCGTTTGATCCGGCAGCAGTTCATCGCCACCGGCGCCGGGCAGCAGGGCTCGACGACCATCCGCTCGCAGCACTCGACTGGCCGGCCGCGCCCACCACCGCGGCGCGAACGCCACCCGCCGGCATCGGCCTCGCCGACCAGGAACGTACCGACCACCATCACACCGAGACCCGCAAGACGGGCCATGTTTCCGGATATCATCTCTCGTTCTCCTCAGGTCCAGACCTCGATGCACGGGAATGGCACGCGCCAGGCCCGATCCGAGGGCGGCCAACCGTAGGCACGTGCGCCGGCCGCAGGCAAACCGGTGGGTCTGCCCCGCCGGCCACCGCGGACAGTTGCGCTCCATGGGGCGCGCGGATGGAGCCACGGCGACCCTGAAGAAACCAGCAGCGGGGGGAAGTGACCGGGGGCTTCCGCGGCGGTGGCCGGCGGCCGCGGGGGCCAGGGCGAGTGAGAACCCCGTGAGGGGGATGAACGCCGCCCGGGTGGTGAGCGACGCGAGGGGGATGGGGAGATGGGAGAGCCCCGCGCGATGCACCGGGCCGCCGGCCACCGCCGGAGTGAACGGCCGATCCCCGCGGCAAAGCCGGTAGAAGCCACCCGACCCGCCACCGTCACCGGCAGGGGTTTCCCGATCGGCCCGGTCGCCTCCTCTCAGCCAGCAGGCTGTGGACGCACAGCCTGCTGCACCTCATGGATGAGGTGCCGGGAGCGCGGCTCCCGTGAAAAGCGGAGGTTTTCATACCGGGAAAAAGTTCTGGAAGACTTTTTCCACAGCCAGCTAGGCTTATCCGGGTGGCGGGTGCCGCGACCTGTGGAGATGGCGCATGTTCGGCCGGTTGGGAATTCAGTCCAAACTCATCCTTCTCCTGCTCGGCGTCAGTCTGGCATCGATCGGGATCGTGGCCTGGATCGGCTACACGTCGGCACGCGACTCCCTCGCCCAGGCCACCGCCGATCGGCTCACCGCGCTGCGTGTCTCCAAGTCGACCGCCATCCAGACGATGCTCGCGGCCCTGCGGGATCAGGTGATCTCGATCTCCGACAGCAGGGTGGCGATCGAGGCGATGCGCGACCTGCGCGCCGGCTTCCGCGAGCTCGGCACGACGCCCCTCACCCCCGCCGAGGAGGAACGGCTCGAGGCCTTCTACCGCAGCGAGTTTCTTCCCGAGCTCGCCAAGCACATCGACGGTGAACCGGTCGTCGAACAGTACCTGCCGGCCGGAACCGCCGCGCGGCAGCTGCAATTCCGCTGGATGGCGGCCAATCCCCACCCCTCCGGCAGCAAGCAGGATCTCGCAGAACTCCCCGACGACGGCTCCACCTACGCGGCGGCCCACGCCCGCTTCCATCCGGCATTCGCGCGGGTCGTGCGCATCTTCGGATTCGAGGACGTGATGCTCGTCGATGCCGACTCGCTCGACATCGTCTACAGCTACCAGAAGACCACCGAGCTGGGCACGAACCTCGAGACGGGGCCCTATGCCGGCACGCTGCTCGCCGCGAAGGCCCGCGGCATGCGCGGCGACCGCGACCGCGACGACTTCCGGGTGGTCGATTTCGAACCCTACCGGCCCAGCCTCGGGCGCGCGATGGGGTTCGCGATCAGCCCGATCTTCGATGGGCCGAAGATGACCGGCCTGCTCGTCCTCCAGTTTCCGATCGACACCTTCAACAAGGTCTTGACCAACGACTACGACTGGGTGGGGCAGGGACTCGGTGAGACCGGCGAGGTCTATCTCGTCGGTCCGGACCGCACGCTCCGCAGCCGGTCGCGCTTCATGTACGAGGATCCGGAAAAGCTGCTCGGGGTATTGCGTGCCGCGGGAGTCGCTCCCGGCATCCTCAAGGCGATGGAGCGCCAGCTATCGGGCCTCTGCCTGCTGCCGGTCCAGACGAAAGCGGCCGACGAAGCCATGCGGGGCCGCACCGGCTTCACGGCCGGTGTCGATTACCGTGGCAGCCCGGTCTACACCGCCTACGGCCCGATCGAACTCGACTCGCTGCGCTGGGGAATCCTCGCGGAAGTCGATGTCGGCGAGGCCGACGCCCCGATCCGACGCTTCGGCCGCACGGTGTTCAGCGTCGCCAGCGGGCTGGCCCTCGGCTCCACGCTCCTGGCGCTCCTGTTTTCCCATCTCCTCACCCGGCCGTTGGCCGCGCTCACCGATGCCGCCCGGCGGCTGGGGGCGGGCGAGACCGACATCACCGTGCCCGCCACCAGCGGCGATGAATTCGGGCAACTCGGCCGGGTGTTCAACGACATGGCGGCAAACATCCGCCAGCAGAAGGAGCAGCTCCAGACGCAGGTGCGGAACAACGAGGAATTGCTCCTCTCGATCCTCCCCGCCTCGGCGGTGGAGCAGCGGCGTGGGGGAGACGAGCGCGCGAGCCGTGAATTCGCCGACGTGACGGTGCTCTGCGCCGACCTCATGGGCATGGAGCAGGTCGCCGCCCGCGGGGGCGATTCCAAGGCGCTGGCGGCGATCGGCGATCTGGTCGCCGCCTTCGACGAGGCGGCCGAGGCCGGGGGGATCGAGAAGGTGCGGGCCATCGGCGGCTCCTACCTCGCAGTCTGCGGCCTCTCGGTGGCGCGCCCCGACCACACCCGGCGGATCGTCGACTTCGCCCGGGCGATCGAGCGGGTCGTGGCCGGCTTCAATCGCGAACAACAGGCCGATCTCCGTGTCGCCATCGGCATCAACTGCGGTCCGGTGGTCGGCGGCGTCGTCGGGCGCCGCAAGTTCCTCTACGACCTCTGGGGCGACACCGTGGCGGTGGCCCGCCGACTCGCCGAGGGGGGCGGAACCATCCGTGTGACCGGCCGCGTGCGCGAACGCACCGGTGACCTGTTCGACTTCCAGGGTCCGGAGCCGGTCGTCGTCGAAGGCCGCCCCCCGATCGAGACCTGGAGCCTCGCCTGACGGGGAGTGGAGATGGACTGGCTGCCCGATCTGGAAATCGCCCGGCAGGTCCCCAACTTCTGGCCGGCGGTCGCGCTGGCGGTGGGGTTTCCCCTGCTGCTCTTGGTCCTCAACGAGGCCATCGCGGCCTGCCAACGCCGGGGCTTCTTCCTCGCCCGTACCCTGCGCACGGTGCGTTCGATCCTCGCTCCCGCGGTGGCCCTGCTGATCTTCGTCCGCTCCGTCGTCGGGCTCCCCCCCGAGGCGCTCGTCGCGCGGCTCGCGGAGACCCTCTTCTGGATCGCGGTGCTCGCCACCATCACCCGCGTGCTCAACGACCTGTTCTTCGGCAGCGCCGCTCCGGGCTCGTGGCAGGATCGGGTGCCGACGCTGTTCCGCGACCTGATCCGCTTCGCCCTGGTCGCGATCGGCGGCGTGGTGATCTACGCCAGGGTGTGGGGGCAGGACGTCGGCGGGGCGATCACGGCCCTCGGGGTGGGGTCGGTGGTGATCGGCCTGGCGCTGCAGGAGCCACTCGGGAACCTCGTCTCCGGGCTGATGCTCCTTTTCGAGCGGCCGCTCAATGTCGGCGACTGGGTGACCGCCGGCGGCGTCACCGGCAAGGTGATCGGCATCAACTGGCGCAGCGTCCACATCGAGACGCCGACGCGTGAGCTCCACGTCGTCCCCAACGTGTCACTCTACAAGAGCGAGTTCAGCAACCTCTCCCGCCCCACCCCGGTGCGCACCGAGGTGGTGGAACTGGGCCTCAGCTACGACGACCCGCCCGACCGGGTGAAGCGGCTCATGCTCGACCTGATGGGCACCACTCCGGGGGTGCTCGCCGACCCGCCGCCACTGGTCCGCACCATCAACTACGCCGACTTCTCGGTCATCTACCGGCTGATCTTCTCGGTGTCCCGGCAGGACGACGTCCCGGAGATCCGCGACCGGGTGATGACGCGGGTCTGGTACGTGGTCCGCCGCGAGGGGCTGACGATCCCCTTCCCGATCCAGATGGAGTACCGGCCGGGGGAGATTCCCGGTCGGGTCGCCCCCACCACTGACGAACTCCTCGCCGATCATCCGCGCTTCCGCGCCGCTGCTTCCGGAGCGGCGCTCCGCCCGCCGGAAGTCAGGGAATACGCCATCGGCGAGACGGTCCATGCCGCCGGCCGCCACTTCGCCGGTTTCGGTCTGGTGCTCTCGGGGCACGCGCGCCTCGTCGTGCGGGATGCGGACGGTCAGCGGGTCCCCGTCGGCGAGATCGGACCGGGTGAATGCCTCGGCGACCAGCTCGCCGTCGGCTCGTCGCGCGACGACATCGAGGTGGTCGCCGGCGACGACCTCCGGGTGATGGCGCTCGACCCGGCCGCGGTTGGCGACCTGCTCGATCATTCCCCGGCCCTCGCGGCGGAGATCGGCGACGCCCTCGAGACGCGCCGTCAGGCGGCCCGCACCGGCCGCCAGGTCGGGAGCAAGCCGGCACGCCAGGCGACCTGACCGCCACGGATCGAGCCGTCAGCGGTCGAACGACACGGTGTCGATGTCGAGCAGGCCACCGGCCTGCTGCGGATGGGTGAACCGCACCACCACGTCGTGCCACCCGCTGGTCGGCGGTAGCCCCACGCTGCGCTCGTAGAACGGCTCCCACTGGCCGTTGACCTCGACCGGCACCTGGGCCAGCACCGCCCCGTCGGCGCTGCCGATCCGCACCTCCACCCCGCCGCCGCCGCCACCGGGAGGCGGTTGCCGCGCACGTAGTCGATCCGCACGAGCCGGGCGTTGGCGTTCACCCCCCCGGTGTCGCCGTATTCGATCAGGTACAGCGCTCCCCCAGGGCCGAACTGCATGTCGATCGGCCGCACGAAGGGATGGTGCGGCATGAAGGGCTCGAAGAGATTGCCCGCGGGGATCGACGCGGTGCCGTCGGGCTCGGGGTGGATGCGGAGGATCTTGCCGTTGTGGCTCTGCGTGTTGGCCGACGACTTCTGCGCATCCCACGGTGCCCGGTCGGGCCGAGTCTATCGTCGCCGGTTCAGGCCCCATTACCGACGCGGGGCATCGCCGCCCGCCCCGCCCACCCGCGTCGCTCGATCCGCTCGGCACGGACGGAGAGGAGGATGCCCGCGCCGACGATCCCGAGAACCACCGCCAGCAGCCAGAGATTGAAGTGACTGCCGAGGTTCGCCTTGAGCGGCTCCGCCGCCAGCATCTTGCACCCGACCACGATCAGCACCACCGCCAGCGCCGGCTTGAGGTAGCGGAAGGTCCGCACCGCTCCGGCGAGGGCGAAGAACAGCGAACGCAGGCCGAGCATCGCGAAGACGTTGCTCGTGAACACGAGGAACGGATCGCCGGTGATCGCGAAGATCGCGGGGATCGAGTCGACGGCGAACACCAGGTCGGCCCCCTCGACGAGGATCAACGCGACTGCGAGAGGGGTCAGGGCCCACGACGCCCCGGCGCCCCCCACGGCAGGCTGGCGGACCAGGAAGCGCTGGCCCACCAACCCGTCGGTGACGCGGCACCAGCGGCGGATCAAGCGGAGGAGCGATCCCCGCCCGGGATCGTGGTCCGTGTCCCGCGACACCAGCAGACGGATCCCGGTCACGAGCAGCAAACCGGCGAACACCCACAGCAGCCAGTGGAACCGCGCGATGAGCGCCGCCCCGAGGAGGATCATCACCGCGCGCATCGCCACCGCGCCGATCACCCCCCAGAACAGCACGCGGTGCTGGTGGACCGCGGGGATCCCGAGCGCGGCGAAGATCATCGCGATCACGAAGATGTTGTCGATGCTCAACGACTTCTCGACCACGTACCCCGTGAGGTACTTCTCGACCGCCGTGATCCCCGTGTTGGGACTGCCATCGACGCTGTCCACCTGGAGGCCGAGTCCCACCCAGTGGTGCTCGTAGGCCACGTACACGATGCCGGAGAACCCCAGTCCGAGCGTGAGCCACACCGCCGACCAGCCGAGGGCCTCGCGGACGCTCACCTCGTGCGGCCGCCGATGGAAGACGCCGAGGTCGATCGCGAGCATGAGGAGCACCAGGGCCACGAAGGCCAACCAGGCGACGAGCATCGATGCAGACTCCTTGAGGATGAAGCGACGGCGGAATGACGTTCAGGCACCGAGGAGCGGGCCCGACGTGGGCCGACGAGCGACCCGCAGGTGCCAGGCGGCCTTCCGCCGATCAACCGAGCGGCTGACGGTGTGGCCGATCCGGGTGGTGGCCCGATCGACCGCCACCCACCAATCGGGATCGACCACCCCTGCCGTCACCATGCCGCAGCCGCGGACCTTGACGAGGATCCGGCAGGCCTTGTCGATGCCGCCCCGCGGACCATTGAGGTCGTGGAGGAAGACGACGACTCGCTCGATCCGTGGCGCGAACCGCTCGAGCGCGAAGCCGAGCCGTTCGCCGATACGCACCGCCAGACCGTCCGGCAGATCGACGCCACGAGCCTTCAGTTCCCAGTGCATGGCATGCCTCCCGAGATGACGTGTCCCGGCCGACCGACCGGGATGCCCGACATGCCATTCGTAGGCCGGAGGCATCCATCGGTAAAACAGGGTTTTTCGACTCATCCCATCGAAAATACCGATGCATGCTCCATGCCCCATTCAGTGGACCGATTCCCGTATTCCCTCGGGGTGGCCTGATCCGTACGGCGTCGTGTGACGTACGATGAGAAATCAAACGGCGACGACGCCTCGTCCCCCTCACGGGAAACCACCATCATGTCGGCAGCCGCTCCCTCCCCCTCCCTCTACGAGCGTCTTGGCGGCGCCGAGGGGGTGCGTCATCTGCTCGTCGCCTTTTACGGCCGCGTCCTCGGTGATCCCCTGCTCGCACCGTTCTTCGAGGAGACCAAGATGGCCCGGTTGGTGGCGATGCAGGAGGAGTTCTTCGCCACCGCCCTCGGTGGTCCGCACATCTACACGGGGGTGGAATTGACGCGGATCCACGCCGGTCTCGGGATCCATGCCCGGCACTTCGCCACGTTCTGCCAGCACCTCGGCACCACGCTGCAGGCTGCCGGCTTGGGGGAAGACGATGTCCATGCGGTGATGGACCGGATCCTCGCCCTGCGGAAGGACGTCGTCGGCATCGGCTGAGCACCGACGCCGATTCCGCGTCGGGCCGCGCCGGTGCCGCGGCCAGGGCATGGGGAGCCGGCACACTGACTTCCACCTTCCTACCGCGACGGGCGGCAGCGCGCGTTCAGCGTTCCCCCTCTTCTGAGCCACCTGTTGGCAGCCAGTGGCCAAAGGCCATCCCTGGCCTTTGGCCACTCGAAAACCTGCGCTTTTCACGGGAGCTGCGCTCCCGGCACCTCATCCATGAGGTGCAGCAGGCTGTGTGTCCACAGCCTGACAGCAGCCAGTGGCCAAAGGCCATCCCTGGCCTTTGGCCACTCGAAAACCTGCGCTTT
>SXGQ01238758.1_pt1 | contig 20603 bp, 23 predicted proteins | sample 3178371 | NCBI WGS metagenome assembly SXGQ01 (sample SAMN11356859, study PRJNA531348) | freshwater metagenome | isolation source: freshwater sample F1-20 | place: China: Fuxian Lake, Yuxi | collected 2017-12-25 | reverse complement strand
TCTCATCTCGCCGTGCTAAAGGAAGCACAGCGACGTGGGTACGAGTCCGTCCTCATTTTCGAGGACGATTTCAAGTTTCTCGTCGACAAGGACACATTCTGGAAGACAGTCAGAGCCGCAGAAGAGTCCCTTCAATCCTTCGACGTCATCATGCTCGGCTACTACGTCCAGAAATCCGAGCCCTTTTCCGATCTGTTTGAGAAGGTCCATGATGGGCAAACAGCCTCTGGCTATATAGTGCATTCAAGAATTTATACAAAGCTGATTGAGCTATATGAATGGGCAATGCCTCTTCTGCAATCTACAGGGCAACACTGGATTTACGCGAATGACCAGATCTGGAAGCGCCTGCAGCCCACCTCCGAGTGGTATGCATTCAAGACCCGTATTGGAAAACAGCGCGCATCCTACAGCGATTGTGGAGAAAGCCAGGCGGACTACGGAATCTAGCGCTCCGCCTTCGACGCCAAGCGCTCTCTATAGGAATCGTGCAGCTTCACATCCTTTATAGGATGATAGAGGTGGTTCTCATCCACCATGTCCGCGCTCCAATCGTGACGAAATATAATCGTCTGCAGCTCATCGGGCATCACTAGCGACATCTTTTTCTGCTCCACCATGGTGCTGAAAATGACTTCCAGATAAAACAGCCGGTGCTTCTCGTGCACAAAGGCCTTGACTTCGTTGAGGAGGCGGCGCGAGAGGCGCGAGGCACAGACCAGGCTTCTGTAATACGGCTTCTCCATATTTCCCTCCGCCTGATACCACCAATAAAACTCCGGGTCTGCATCCTGGCTCACGTGCTGCTTCGTGATGAAATCCGTGTCAGGATATTTGGCATTAAGGTCCTGGAAAATGCCCGGTCTCGGGACAAACACATCCTCCTCGATGAACCACACATGCTGGGGGCGCTGCTCGACTTCACAGAAATAATACAGGGCCTTGTCCCATGCGCTCGGGTTCTTCGGAATCGATGCATTCACGCTGTGATATCCGGCGTTGAGGGCATCCTCGTCCTTGATACGGAGAAAATGCACAGGACTCGAGTCAGAGACCTTGCAGCCCACATTGTCACAGACTATATACATATCGTATAGCTCCGCCATCTTTTCTGCAAAGGCAACGACGCCCTCATCGGGGCATACGCATAACAGACATACTGTGGATTTGACTGGAGGGGCGCTAGCATTCTGGAAAGCCTCTGTCGCGGCTGCATGCCTGGCCCGCATCCACAGAGTGAGTCCAACAAGAACGCAGAGAACTGCTATTGTTAAAATGAATCCATGGCTTTTCGGCGCCATTCCTGCTTTTGACCGCGATAAAAATAGGGGCTGCGACACTGTAATAAGAGTAGGATATGCAGCAGACAACAGGAAAGTTCCGCAAGGGGCTCGATAAATACTATACAGCACCGGCCGTTGCAGCGGCGTGCGTGACAAAGCTTCTGGAGTATCTGGACCCTGTAGCCGCTGCTGGGGCCCAATGGATTGAGCCGTCTGCCGGTTCAGGAGTCTTTATAGATAGCTTGAAGGCGGCTATGCCTGGGGCTAACTGCTTGGCCATTGATTTGGAGCCTGGCGCGGCCGCGGCCGCTGGCGTAGAGAAAGCGGATTTTATGGCATGGGAGCCGCCAGCGACAGCCTCGCCCAGAATCGTCTTCGGAAACCCTCCATTCGGTATTCAGTCGGCGCATGCAATAGCCTTTATGAAGCGCGCAGAGTCTCTCGGGGCTGAGATTGTTGCCTTTATTCTTCCTCGCTCTTTCGAGAAGCCTAGTCTCCAAAATAGAGTTCCCCGCATATTTGAACTTGTCACCTCTATACGCCTTGCACAGGACGCCTTTCTAGTAAATGACCTCCCCTATGATGTGCCATGCTGCTTTCAAGTGTGGCGGAGGGCGGTCGAGGCGCGATCTCGTATCGTGGCCGTTTCGCCGACCCTCTTTACCTACGTAAAAAAGGAGGAGCCGCATCATATGGTTATACGCCGCATAGGAGTCAATGCAGGTCGTGCGCATCTGCCGGACCAAAAATACTCCGCAGAGAGCCACTATTTCATTCGGCTCGGGCAGCCTCTCGGCGCAGACGCCATCAACTGGATAATGTCAGAGTTGTCCGAATATCCCTTCTCTACAAGCACTGTAGGGCCGCGCTCCATCTCCAAACAGGAGCTCACACCAGTTCTTGAGCCCCTTCTCCAAGAGGGATTATTGTTAGATGCGCTCCCCGCAGAATAGGTCTTGGAGGCTCAGTAGCGGCTCCTACGACGTGTAGTACGACGCTTGCCCCCAAATCCCTTGTATATACTATTATTTCCCGTATGACCATCACTCTTCATGATTTTATCGATTATTCTATCGATATCATCAATGTTCTCATCCTTTGGATTCTCCTTTTTGAATCCGTTATATGTCTTAATAGAGTCCTGTATATCGTGCTTGAAATCTGCCATTTGATAAATATACGGACTGTAACGCGGTAGTGCGTTATTGGAGTCTATATAGGATTCAAATGCTACCTCTACCTGTTTCTGTATATACTCATATTGCGATAAAAGCCCTTTAAAGAGTCGAAGCCATTGAGCACCTTCGGACATTCTCTATATATGGCCGCCCTTAAAATTGTAGGGCAAGGGGTCACTCGCAAAGCCACTATCGAAATGGAAAAGCCACTACTGAAATGGGTCGGCGGCAAGTCGCAGATTATTGACGACGTCATGGCGCTCTTTCCAGCGCAGATGACGAACTACCATGAGCCCTTCGTAGGCGGAGGAAGTGTTCTTCTTGCCCTTCTGTCGCACAGAAAGGCAGGAAAAATAGCCGTGGCGGGGACAGTCTTCGCCAGTGACCTGAATCCCAACCTCATTGCCCTCTACAAGAATGTCCAGACGCAACCACAGGCGCTTATCGAGTCTCTCAGGCTGCTGGCGACCGGCTTCTCGCAGGCCACGGTGGGCCCAACAGCGACAGTGAATCGGGCCGCCGCAACGGCCGACGAGGCAAAGACATCGCAGGAGTCCTATTACTTCTGGATTCGCAAGCGCTTCAATGGCATGTCCGCGACCGATAGAGCGACATGCCTGGGCTCCGCCATGCTCCTCTTTCTGAATAAGACCTGCTTCCGTGGCCTCTATCGCGAAGGCCCCAACGGCTTCAATGTCCCCTTCGGAAACTACAAGTCTCCACAGATTCTTAACGAGGCACATATTCTGGCCGTATCCGAGCTCATTCAGGGGGTGGTCTTCATGGAGAGAGGCTTCACAGAGTCGCTACAGGGCGTCGGCCCGGGCGATTTCGTGTATATGGACCCACCCTACGCTCAAGAGAGCGCGACATCCTTTGTAGGATATACTGCGGCGGGATTCTCTGCCGAGACGCACACGACCCTCTTTGCGGCCGCGGCGGCACTCCAAGCCCGAGGAGCCAAGATGCTTCTCAGCAATGCCGATGTCCCCGTGGTGCGTCAGGCCTTCCCCGCCCCGGCCTTTGAAACAAAAATCATCTCGTGCCGGCGCGCCATCAACTCGACCTCACCAGGCGCCCGCACGAACGAGGTGCTTATTCGACGTTAATCCTAACGAATCTCTTCATGAACTCCGGACGAAGATAGAAGGCGCGTGAGGTCGAGCCGTGCCCTGCGCCTTTTGTTCTGCTCTGTAGGAACTCACCAATCTCCGACTTGAGTGTCCCATCCTCCAAGTAGCGGCGGCGGATTTCCGTATAGTCAGCCTTCAGAGCCGCATAGATTGGTGCATGGGCCTCCACCGTCGCGTCCAGCAGCGTAGCTCCAAGAAACTTAACAGCGTCCCCCTCGCGCAGATAGGGAACGACTAGCATCCGCGCCATCTTTTTGCAGCAGCGCGCGGCCTCATACTCACTGGCGCGCAGCTCCTCCGTAGAGAGCATTGTGACGGCGAGAGACTCCTTCGGCACCAGCTGCCCGCCCCGGAGCCGCTTCACAGGAAATGTCTTCAACTCGCCGTCAGTGCAGTCCAGACAGTTGCTCGTCTGTGAAATCCCCGTGAGCTTCTCCAGCAGAATGCCAGTCAGGCCCTTGTTCAGGGTCACAGGAAGTGTGTGCGCCACGCCAATCAGGGGTGCCAGACGGGCCTGGAGCTCTGCGATTGTCATTGTCATTGTCGTCGGTGTGTCTCCTTTTGAGGCGACGGCCCTAGTTCAATTTTGTATCACGCCCCCCACCCTAAAATTGCCACATCCAGGTTAAAAGATATAACCTAATTAAACCCAAAATGGTTAAGTATGCGTGCGAAAAGTGCGGCCGCGAGTTCCAGCAAAAGGGCCATTTCACTCGTCACTTGGCAAAGGCCGCGCCCTGTATTCAAGAGAGTAAGCTGAGCGAGATGATAGAAGAGAAAGTGAAGGCCGCGCTCGATCACGACCATAAGAAAAAGATGGGGCAGTATTTCACCATCTCAGAGTCGCTTCAGGAGTTCGTCTTTAACCGAGTGAAGCACAAGGGGAGCCCACTGCTCGAGCCATCCTTTGGAGCTGGTCATCTCCTGAAGAAATTCATAGAAAGCAGCGCGGACTACCCCATTACGTGCTATGAGCTGGACGAGACTATTCGGCCCACCGTCACCTTCAATCAGCATCAGACGGCCATATACGGCGACTTCACGAAGCAGGCCATCACGCAGAAGTTCAAGACAATCGTGGGCAATCCTCCATATGTGAAACAGAGCACAGGGAATCTCTACATTAAATTCATCGAGCTCTGCTTTGGGCTCCTGGCCCCTGACGGCGAAATGGTGTTTATCGTGCCATCGGATTTCATCAAGCTCACGAGCGCATCTGGGATTATAGGCGATATGATAAAAGAGGGGTCCTTCACCGAGTTTCTCTTTCCGCACGATGAGCGACTGTTCGAAGGGGCGAGTGTAGATGTCGTCGTATTTCGCTACGAGAAGGGGCTCCAGACGAAGGATACGCTGGTAAATGGGGCCAAGATGATATGCAATGTCAATAACGGGATTATCACATTCAGTGAGACAGAGGTGAAAGGGCAGCCACTCTCGGACAAATTCAATGTCTTTGTAGGGCTCGTATCAGGCCGCGACGAAATCTACAGGTCCGAGACTGGAAATATGAATATCTTAACAGATAAAGGGCGCGTCCAGCGATTTATCTTCGCGGAGAAGTTCCCTACAGGAAATGAGGCCGTCGATGCGCATCTGCGGGCAAATAAGGCCGCACTTCTGGAGCGCAAGATTCGCAAGTTCAACGAGAACAACTGGTTCGAGTGGGGGGCACCACGTAACATCAAGAGCATTGAGGCCAATCTGGGAAAGCCCTGCATCTATGTGCGTAATATGACGCGCCGTGCGGAGGTGGCCTTCAGTGGCACCGTCCAGCATTTCGGCGGCACGCTTCTGTGTCTGATTCCAAAGGTGGCGATGACAGAGGCACAGCTGGCAAAAATAGTGGCCTTGCTGAACACGAAGGAGCTTCAGAAGGACTATATGTATTCAGGGCGGTTCAAGATCGGGCACAAGCAGGTGTCGAATGTTATTCTGCCTTCTTAGGCGAAATCTGCGTCGATATCTGCCTGCATGAATGCCTTCGACCTTTCAAACCACTCCTTAAGAGAAGTCTGAATCGTCTTCAGCAGCTCTCTAACCTTTGCCTTATAGTCTGGCGATCTGTAGGCAATATTGTTGAATTCATTCTTCCAGTTAATCTGCATGATGTTGCTCGGATTTGTCTTGTAGCTGTGAATATCCAGGAGTGGCTTGAGAAGAATCTCTCCCGTGTTCTTGTGAATCGCCAAGTAGTGATACTCAGTTGCGAGATTTCGCTCGTTCTTGCTGCACTTCTTGAGATTCTCGTAAAACGCATTGAAATCTGTATTCTGATTGGTGGTAATCGAACCACCACAGGCAAGAGTTGCATTCACTGCCTTCTTGTTGAAGGCATTGTCGGCCTTTCCAGTAGTGAGCTTCAGATTGACGGGAATGCCATTGATGATGATATCATACCAGAATCTCGCCTTGGGCATCTCAGTCTTGAAACCGCTGGGAAGATTCTCAACAAGGGCCTTCAGATACGGCTTCTCCTTGACAGCGCTGGAAAGGCGACCATCATCCTCATCTGTGATGAAACTGATGTTCGTCTTCTTGCAGGCCTCCTTGATTGCCTGAATAGTCTCCTCGTAGCTAGGGGTGGTGCTCATTGTGGCTGGGGGGTGTGCTGGAAAAAACCCGGGTGGGTTGGTTCAATTTTTATTTCGGGGCGGTGTATCTATACAATGGATAATATCTCGAGCTTGCTCTGTTCTGCTGCTACTGCCTGGGTAGCATCTCTCTCCAACTCCTCCAGCCGCTCCAGCTCACGGCGCGCCGCCTCCACCGCCTTCGCGCGACTATAGAGAATAATGCGGGCAATGTTGAGGCGCCCCTCAGCCTTTCTCATAATGGAGAGGCGTGGGATATCGGCAGGGAGGGAAACAAAGTCTTTGTAGAAGGCCATGACAGGGTGGCGCGCCTCTAGTTCAGCAGACTCCTCGCGTGTTGCCTTGCGCAGAGTCCTGTAGCCCCAGCGGTGGTTGCCCCACTTCTCGCCTGCAGAGAAGTGGTAGGGCTCTGTAATCTCAATATAGGCAATGAGGGCGTAGCCCATCTTCAGGCCAATCACAGCGCCAGGCTTGAGAGCACAGAAGGCATTGTAGAGGGTGTGCGCCCTCTGCTGGCACGAGCGGACCTTTGTACCTACTGGGTGATTTGCCACCAAGATAGGATAGATGGCATTATACAGAGCATCTCCATCGCCATGCTTTTCAGCGAGGAGAGAGAGGTCAGTAGGGCAACTGAAGCACATGGCCAAGGATCCCTCGAGGGGAAAGCCAGTCTCATCTAGCTCGGTATCATGATCGAGAAACTCCTTCTTGTAGCGCTCCTGGTTGCTGGCCTCGCATGCTGAGACAACACTAATAGAAGACATGATTGCTTGCTTGGGGGGTGCTGGAAAAAACCCGGGTGGGCCAGTTCAATTTTTATTTTTATTCGCGGCAGCAGCTGCAGCCGCCGGTTTCACTCCTGCTCCTCTGGCTCCTCATCTGACTCGATATCCTGTGTGGCGATAGGGGTCTCGACGCGGCCTGGGAGCTGCGTGATGCGAGGTAGAGGTGGAGGATGGATGATATCCTCCTCAGAGGGGTCATCGCGTGTAGTTATCCACGGCATGCGTCTTGAAGGAGTCACTGGAAGAACGGCCCAGCCCTCTGCGACCAGCTCGGCGGTCTTCATCTTTGTAGGGTCTGTGACGACTTCTACGATACGCAGACGGGCCTCTTCTTCGCGCTTCACGCGCTCTTCGATGACGCCTTTGAAGCTGGTGGTGGGTGCGAGACGCTCCCTGAGCTGACCCCATGTTGCGCCACCTGTGACGGGGGCGGAGGGCTTGAGAGTTGGAAAGACGAGGTCGGAGTTCAGCTCATCTTCTGTGGGGGGCTTCTGGACTGCGGCGACCTGCTTGCGCTTGGAGGGAGGACAGTAAGATGCCTTTACAGGAGTGGCGCTTGCAGCTTCGGCCGCGGCGGCCAGCTCTGCTGCCTTCAGATGGGCCTTGGGGGCAGTAGGGAGAGGGGTAGGGGCGATAGCGACTCCGTTGCAGGGCTTCATAGTGCTAGTAGAAAAGTGGGGGTGTGGTTTGGTTTATTTGGGGGGCTCCTTCAATTTTTGTAGGGTTATGAGTTAATCTCTGCGCTTCCTCTCCATCTCGCGCACTTGTCCCTTCCAGTAGTCTGCCTTGTATATCTGCGTGCTCTCCTTCGCGCAAATCTTCTTCCATGCATCCGCTGAATAGTTGCCCTTGAATGCGGCGGCCTTCTCGCGCCAGTAGGCAATATTATCTTCCTCTGCGTCAATGGCCTGCTGGAACTCACGCTGCTCCTCCTGGGCTGTGCGCGCTGCTATCTCTTCAAAGAAGCCCTTCCTGGCTGCGGCGGTTGTGGAGCGCGCGGCCAGAGCAGCTGCTGCTGCCTGCTGTGCAATAATATCTTGCAGCTCTGCATTCTCTGTCTGTGATTGCAGTAGGCGTGCCTTCGCGCCCTCATTCATCATAGCGCGCTCATGCCAGTAGGTCACATCTACGCGCAGGGCGGCGATCTCATTCTCCATCTCTTGGGGGGTCATGTTGCTAGTCATCTTGGGGGGTGCTGGACTAGGGTTGGGTGGGCTGGTTCAATTTTTATACAGCAAAAAACCTCTTTCGAGGCGATTGTAGTTGTCTTATTAGGGATTTTCCGGTATGTTACAGTTGTTTAACCAGTTTATAAAAGATTGCTCATTATAATATGTCATCTAGATGACGATTATAATGAGCAATCTTTTATAAACTGGTTAAACAACTAAACTATACCTAATAGTCGAACTCAGGCTCCACTGTGAGCTCGCCGCAGCAGCGGCAAATGCCTCTCTGCATGCCAAAGGTGCAGGGCTCCTCATCATCTGTGGGCCATGATAGTTCCTGCTTATAGCGCTCAGCGGCGTAGTTGTCGAGCTCATCATCGAGCTCCTCGCAGCTGCGCCTCTCAGGGCTCCAGATGCCCTCACTCTCAAATGGAATGAAGCCATCTGGCTCTCCAGTAGGGCTGAGCAGAAGTGCCTCCTGCTGAGTGAGTCTCACAGTGCCACGGGGATTCACTTGATATGTGGCTGAGTAGGATGCCTCTGGGAAGCCATCGTGCAGCTCATAGCAGATGGCAGTGCCTGCAGGAATGGCCGCGACTATCTGGTCCTGCCAGAAGCTGCCAATGCCTCTGTAGTCATAGGAGACCTCAGCCTCTGGGCATGTGTTCTCAGATACGGAGCGGAGCCACGCCTGACAGAACTGCCATGCGGAGCGGTGGTTGGGGTAGTCTGGGCGGTTGAACTCTACCAAGATATCGCAGGCTGTGGGGCGGCGGATAAAGGCAGTGGCAGACATTGTGGGAAGAGTATGGGGGGTGCTGGCTTGAGGGGGTGACAGCTGGTTCAAATTTTTCAGACTCTTGCTCAGATGGCCTCTTGGGCCTCTTGGGCCTCTTGGGCCTCTTGACCCCATGAAAAAATTGAAAAAGAGTGGGGGGACCCGTTAGGGACACTCTCTTTCTTATCTTGTATTTGGTTTCTATTTGGGTCTTACCAGGCGGACTGGCGCGCAGAGTTCATTCCTCTGCCATTGGCTGCGAGCCTGGCCATCTCCTTCTGCTGCTGGGGAGATAGCTGAGAGCGCTGCTGGGGCTGCCTCTGCTGAGAGCGCTGCTGGGGCTGGGCTGCTGCCACGAGCTGGCCACGCTCCAGAAAGAACTGGGTCTGGGGCACGGCCACAGGCTTGAAGTGGCGGTCTGTGTTCCACTCTGCGAGCCAGCCCTCATCGCCAGGGTGCAGGCGGTCGCAGACGTGCTTGATGATCTTCTGGCCAGTCACAGCATCAGTGTACTCGTGAGACCAGCACTCAGAGCTGACGTGCCTGGTGGTAGAGCGGGCAGGGGTGCCCACGCAGCTGTAGAGGAACTTGCAGGGCTCAGGGCGCTTCTGTGTGGCAGCCTGAGAGCGCTTGGTGCAGCAGGCGCCCACGCGGATGGCGACGCGCTCTGCCTTGAGCTGCGCCTGGTAGGAGGCAATAGAGGCGTCCTGGGCCTGCTCCAGAGCGGGCTTGGAGGCGATATACTCAGAGAGCACACGCGCCTCCAGAGCCTCCAGCTCATCGCCAAAGAGCTTCCAGAGCGTGCCTGGGCCGCCCTCGCCATAGGCGGTGAAGAGGGCATCCATCTCTGGGCCGAAGCGAGAGGTGAATGCTGGCTCTGGGGTCTGGCAGGCAGAGCAGCTGCAGAAGGAGGGGCAGCTGAGGGGAGACATTTCAGAGAGAGGGGAGAGAGGGGGGAGAGAGAAGGGAGAGGGGATAAGAGGGATTGCTGGAAAATGAGGGGGGTAACTTTAGACTAGCCGCTCTGGCCATTCAATTTTTTTCGGAAATTGACTGGGCCGAAAAAAGGCACAGATAGGCCAAGATAGCCCAGATATTTACTCTGCCATTCAATTTCCAAATAAAATTGAACTAGCAGAGGGCCTAGTCAGTTATTACCCCCCAAGCAATCTACTCTGCCCTATTATCTACCCCCCCTCTCCCCCCTCCCAAGATGTCCGCACAGCAGCTCCAGACCATCCTCCAGGCCGTCAAGAGCACCTTTGGCGACCAGCTCTGGACCTACACTCTGGCCCAGATGCAGCAGGCAGAGCAGAGTGAAGACCCTACAGAGCAGCTGAGCGCCCCTGAGACAGAGCAGAGTGATGACCCCCAGACAGAGGAGGACTCCCTGCTCTGCCCTGCCTCCCAGAAGAGCAGCGGCCTGCCCTCAGAGAGCCCCTACCCTGCTCTGTTCCCCTCTTTCCAGGCTGCCCAGCCAGAGGCACAAAAGACCAAGAAGAAGCTCTCTCCAGAGCACCTGGCAGCTCTGAAGGCTGGCAGAGAGGCCGCCAAGGCCAAGAAGACTGCTGCGGCTGCCCCTGCAGCCAAGGCAGAGAAGCCCAAGAAGGTGCTGTCCCCAGAGCATCTGGCCAAGCTGAAGGCTGGCAGAGAGGCCGCCAAGGCCAAGAAGGCGGCAGAGGCCCCCTCCTCTAGCGCTGCCTCTGAGGCAGAGGATGGTCCAGAGGCACCCCCTCTGCCAGGCGTGGCTACACAGAAGCCCAAGAAGCACTGGTCTGCAGAGGCCAAGGCGTCTGCTGCAGCCAAGCGCGCTGCCAAGAAGGCAGAGAAGGCGGCAGAGGCGGCCATTGGAGGCCCTCTGGCGTCCCTGGAGCTGGCAGAGCAGCAGGACATGGGCGCCGGCTGGAGTGACCTGCTGACTGCGATGTAAAACCCCCGAAACCAACAGAAAGACCCTAACCCCCATAAACCAATAAAACAGAGGTTACCCCCTCTTTTTTATTGCTCTGCCTGAATATCCCCCGAAAATTGAACCTGCTGGCCCCTGGGCGCCCGCCTCTACACCCCCCTCAGCAATACACTATGGACTGCCCTACCTGCTCTATCTGCTATGAAGACCTCAATGCCGCCACTGGCACCGTCCAGATGGCCGGCTGCGGCCACGGCTTCCACTTCCGCTGCATCGCGACCTGGTTCAGCCGCCAAGGAGCAGACAAAGCCAGCCAGACCTGCCCCTGCTGCCGCCAGCAGCCCACAGAGCTGGGGCGCCTGCCTGATATTCCAGAGGAAGAGGACGAGGACATGGATGCAGCCATCTCAGATGACTCTGAGACCATGTCCTACACAGAGGAGGTCTCTCCTGAGGCGGCCGCGGCAGCCCAGAAGTTTGCTACCCTGAGGGCTACTCTCACAGAGGACGCGCTCAAGGCCTACGCAGCCACGCGCATCGCAGCGGCTGTCAGAGGCTCCACTGTCCGCACCAATCTGTGGATGGCCCGCGACTACTACCCCAGAAAGGTCGAGGCGACCTTCACTCATCTGCGCGACCAGCTCACCATCCTCAATGAGCTCAGACAAGAGCTGCGCCGCGATAAGAGGAACCGCGCAGCCTGGACACAGAGGGCCATGCTGGGGCGCCAGAAGTTCAATGAGCTCACTGCCTCCAAGATTCAGACATGGTGGAGAGAGCTGCTCAGGCGCAGGGGCAGCGTCAATGAGCGTGCAGATGCCTTCAGTCTCAAGAGGCATGGTCAGACTCTGTGGCGTCGCCTAGATGAGTATCGCTGGAGGCGCTTCATCAAGAACAAGAGGACCCAGTTGAACCCTGAAGAGGATGATGTGGTGGAAGAGGTATTTGATAGGGTGTTTGATGACCTTCCTCCACAGAGCCTCGCATTTGAGATGGCCTACAGCGTGACCAAGATTCAGTCAGTGTGGCGCGGCTGTGCCACTAGGCGGCAGGTGGCCCAGATGAGGAGGAACTAGGCCCTTAGCAAAAATTGAGTCATTCACCCCCAGCATTTTTCATTAGTTCCCCGCCCCTCAGAATGTCTTCTTGGTGCAGTTTCTGGAAGAAGACCGAGCCCTCTACCGCTACTGCTGCGCCAGTTGCTGCTGCAGACCCTGTTACCAAGATTGAGGAGACCAAGCGCGTGGTAGACGCCCCCTCTGCGAGCTGCTGGCGCGCAGCCAAGCAGTCTGCAAACTCTTTCCCTGTAGGAACTACACTGACAATCGGTGCCGATGAGACTCTGGAGCGCGCCGTGGTTATTAGCGGTGGCAATCTCTACGTGGTCTGGAAAGAGGGGCTTAAGAAGGAGACACTTATGAGGGTAGAGGACTGGCTGGCGCTTGCGGAGGGCAAGCAGATCACTGTGACAGCAGTTCCTTCTCTCAACTTGAGACATGCTCAGAAGGTCTGAGCGAAAGTAGAAAAAAATTGAAACGGAGGCGGCGGCCTTTTTTCAGCATACCCCCCCAGCCCCTCCACCAGTCTTCCTACCTCTTCCACAATGGCAGTCGACAGCATGAGCATCTCTGAGATTCGCGCAATGATGCAGGCACTGAACAGCAGACTTGACTCCCTCTCCCAGGAGCCATCTTCTACTCGCATGCTTATCAATGTTCAGGCGCCAGAGGGTGATGGAGAGTTTAGAATATCTGATACAAAGGCGAGGATGGATGAGGAGCCTGCTCCTGCTCCAGCCCCTGCAGCAGCTGCGCCCGCGCCCATCTCCTATCCCAGTGGCACCAAGCTGCGCTGGGAGATAGATGGCGACAATCGCCGCGTGGCCATTGCCCTGAAGGATAGCGCCATCCTGCAGGTGAAGGTGGTGGACACTGGCGCCCATGCATGGACAGCTGACCCCAGAGTCAGACAGAAGTTTGCGACCTACGCAGACTGGATTGCCAGCCTTCCTGCAGGCGGCACCGTGACAACAGTGCAGCCTGAGACCATGAACGCTGCGGAGAAGAGGCTGGCATACAACCTGGATGGCTTCACAGATGCTAAGAGACTGCGCTGGCTCCTGAACACCTGGGGCGTCAGGTCCTTTGGACAAGAGAACTATTCCCCCTTTGAGACACTGAATAGCCATGTGACCTGGTTCCAGCACAGGCGCTCGCAGCTGGCGGGAATCACAGAAGATGAGGATATTGCAGACCCTAGGAGGCGTCGCCTCTTGACTTTGAAGCTCGCCCGCACGGCAGGGAAGATCCAGCTGCTGAGAACAGCCGTGCAGAAAATGACTGAGGAGGACAAGCACAAGAAGGAGATTTCAGTGTATAATAGGGGCACCCAGAAGATGTATGCCCGCAAGGGTGGCGCGCTGCACTTGATTACAGAGCACTATGGCAAGATTGTCTTCCAGGGGCGCAAGGCAGACACCTTCGCAGAGCATGGCATTGACATGAGGGAGAATGGCAAGCCCTTTCTGTGCGTCTGGCACCGCAGGAAGATGTATGAGCTCTAAATAAATATAAAAAAGGGTGGCGACCCTCTTAATCCACGCGTATCCTAAATGGTGTAACGGTTAGCATGCGGCCCTTTCAAGGCTAAGACCCGGGTTCAACTCCCGGTTTGGGAACTCTGCTAGCACAGATTGCTGTGCTAGTTTTTAGCTGGTATAGCTCATTGCTATGCCAGCTTCAACCGGTGTAGCTCATTGCTATGCCGGTTTCAACCGGTATAGCTCAGTCGGTAGAGCTTGGGCCTTTTAAGCCCAGAGTCGCGGGTTCAAGCCCCGCTGCCGGTATTTTTTATGGTGATAGTATCATCTTAAAAAATATCCATTAATCTCTTCCAAGATGCCCCCGATTTTTTTCGCGTAAAATTGATTCCCCAGTGGCCCCACTACCGCCACTACCCCTCCCAGCGATAGAACTATCACAATGTCTGCAAGCTCTAGCTCTAGCTCCGCCTCCCAGATGTCCTCCATCCTCGACACTGTCAAGGACATCGAGAACCGCATCACCTCTCTCCGCAAGCTCATTGACAGTGGCGCAGTAGCAACAGCTGCTGCACACCCTACTGAGAAGAAGCGTGGTCGCCCCTCTAAGGCTGCTCTTGCTGCTGCCGCAGCAGCTCCTCCCGCAGAGCCCAAGCCAAAGAAGGAGATGTCTGATGGCGTGAAGGCATGGCTGAAGTTCAATGCGCACATCACAGATGTTCTCGCGCGCGAGGGCAACCCTTTCAAGCGCGTTGCAGAGGCCAAGCAGTTCGCCTCCAAGCTGAAGAACCTGAGGGAGCCCGCAGAATGGTCAGAGGAGGACATTCTCGAGCAGCGCGAGCTCTGGGCGGATGCGCACCAGGTCCCCTGCCCAGTCTGCAACAAGAATCCTACAGAGGATGTAAGCGAGCATAAGGCCTGCATTCTGGCTCTCACTGAGCAGGCTGTTGCAGCAGGCAAGAGTCCAGAGGAGGCCGTGAATGAGTGGGCAAAGGCGGTCGGCGCGGCCATTACCACAGAGTCCTCCCCTGCAGAGAAGAAGAAGCCTGGCCGCCCCAAGAAGACTGAGGAGCAGAAGGCCGCAGACAAGGTTGCACGCGAGGCAGCAGCCGCTGCCCTGACACCTGAGCAGAAGGCAGCTGCAAAGGCCGCGAAGGCGGCCAAGAAGGCTGCAAAGGCTGCAGGCGGCAGCGCAGCAGATGAGTAAATCAACAAAACAAAAAAGAGCGGTAAAGAGCCCCTCTTTTTTGTTTTTCCACAAAATTGAAGTTAGCCAGCTGGTGCATCAAGAGGCACTCCGCACAGCATGGATCCCCAAGTGAAGCGCAACAAGAAGTCTGACAAGGCAAAGAAGACATATGAACTCACCGGCGGCTTTTCCCAGAAGCATATCCGCCTGATGGAGGCTCTCAAGGAGAAAGGCGTAAAGACGCCAGTGAAGCATTCTGCCCCATAGATAATAGGATGGCTGCGACCACATTCAGCGACAAAGAGCTCTCACTCATCCACAATACTGACGCAACCAGCTACACAGAGTTGCTCTCCGAGTGCAAAGAGAAACCTCTTTTTCAAGAGAAGCCCCTCCAGTATATCCTCGAAAGAGTGACAGAGATGTGGAGCGCAGTCAGGAAATACCGTGGCTGGCAGAAGACCACGCGCACTCACTCTCCCTCCCCAAAGGCCAAACAGGGCTCCTATAGCCCTCCTCCCCTGCGCCCCATACAAAATTGAAAACGACCTAACCCTCGAACTTTTTACTACCACAGACAGCATGGCCCTTCTCAATGTCGCCTCCTTCCAGACTATTGACCAGGATCATTTCATTAATACCGGTGAGCATCTCACGCCCAATCCTGGGGATCTCTGTCCGCAGCCTGCAGAGTATTATATCAGAAGAACACAGGACCGTCAGCAACGAGCACGAGCCTATGAAGTGATTTCCGAGAAGCTGACCACAGATGCGCTGACACCCATCAAGTCAGGAACACTCACTGGTGTGCATTATACACACGCGGCCTGGGGATCCATCTATGACCCAGAGCGCTGCATCAAGCTCTACGACGGTCAGAAGGAGGTCCTCACTATCTGGTGCGACGGGCGCGAGCGTAAGCCCCTTTCTATTCCCACATCACCCGCTCCTCCCTTTGTCATGCGACCACCTTGGCAACACGACGACATCTCACTCGACGACGCAACAGGGATTGCAGAGGCCACGCGCGACCGCGTTCGCCCCAACTTTCGCCACCTACTGTCTGAGATGCCAATGGAGGCTCTGTGGGCAGAAATGGAGGAGTGGCAGGAGGAGGTCAAGCGCGCCACAGAGCATGTAGCCGCCATCGAGGCAGAGTTCTTCAAGCGCAGACATGCGCCTCAAAATTGAACTGGCGGGCCCATTGGACTACCTACACCCACCCCGCAATGACATTCTCGGTTGCAATGCGTCGCCCTATATCAGTATTCCTGTCATGGATTCTTGATATAGTAGATATACAGGAGAAAGAGACACAACTACCCCTATTCATACGCCTGGCCCCACTACCAGAGCCAGTGCGCGAAATCGTCATCGTGGGATACAAGAATGGCCAGCAAACCTACGAAGTTGTCGATCTCAGCCCAGCAGCAAGATAGTATCGCGTAAAAATAGAATGGAATCCTCGAGTAAGGGTATTCGAACATTTTTACAGACACTCTCAGAAATCCCCACAGCAGAAGAAGCCCTCTTAAAATTTGTCCGGCAGTTGGAATCCGACTATCACGGGGTGCAGGACATCGCCATGTTCATTTTCGGCATGCGATGCTTCTTCTGCTGGCATCGCGCCCCAGAGCTCCTGGAAAATCCGAAGACGATTAACTCTATACGGCACAAATGGGTGATTGATAATGACCTCTCCTATACTAAGTGGCTATCCTCTACAGAAGATAATCATGAGCAGTTGAAATGGGCGAAATGGACTTTTCAGGCGAAGAATTCCATCCTGAGCGAATTCATAGAGGCATCCAAACATAAACCTAAAGCTGCATGATACTCTACTGATAGAGCGATGAGTTATGAGAATATTATCATCGGCGCAGGGCCAGCCGGCCTTCAGCTCGCGTATTATTTCAAAAAGGCCAGCATGGAATACCTTGTGCTCGAGAGAAATGAGATTGCCGGCTCTTTTTTCGACAAGTTCCCCCATTCTGGAAAGCTGATTTCTATCAATAAGAAGCATACAGGCTCCGACGACCCCGATTTTAACCTGCGTCACGACTGGAATTCGCTCCTGTCAGAAGAAAACCTTCTCTTTACCAAATATTCGGATGACTACTATCCAGACAGCGCAGACCTGGTGAATTACCTCAATGACTTCGCCGCTCTGAACAAGCTACACATCCAGTATGGCTGCACTGTGCTGAAGATCAAGAAGGATGATGAGGGATATCTTCTCGATGTGAAGGAGCCGACACAATCCACCACCTACAGGTGCAAGCACTTGATTGTCGCTACTGGTCTATCCAAGCCTATTAACCCAGACTATAGTGTGAATGTGAAAACCCCTATTAAGCACTATGGCGAATACGAGAAGGACTATTTCAAGACCCCAGAAAATCTGGCAGAGTTCAATAACAAGTCGGTATTCATCGTCGGCTCAGGAAATTCCGCCTTTGAGCTGGCAAATATCTTGACCCCTCACTGCAGCAGCGTAGTTGTAAAGGGCAATAAGCAAATGCGTGAGTTGGCCATGCAGTCACACTATGCAGGAGATGTCCGTTCTCTGTATATGGAGTTCTATGATACATTTCTCCTGAAAAGCCTGAATGCATTTGATAATGACCGCCGAAATATTATAGTGAAGTTCGCCATTGACCAGGAGACAGAGACATCCCAGTATATTGTCAGCACACTCTGCTCACCCCAGTGTAAGATAAAGCACAAGTATCTGCCGAGTAATTCAGGATTTGACAAGGTGATTTTCTGCACAGGATGGGGATTCGATAATTCTATTTTCGACTTCGATGTTACGATGACGGGGAATGGCAAATATCCCGCTATAAATATAAATTACGAGAGCTCGAATAATAAGAACCTCTTTTTTATTGGCGCTCTTATGCACTCCCTCGATTATAAGAAGAGCTCTGGTGGATTTATCCACGGGTTCCGCTATCTAATCAAGTATTTCATGAACATCAACTACGACGGGGATCACGATGCCATGCTCTTTAAAGAGAATCTAATCGAGAACCTTGCAACTCACATATGTAATCGCATCAATACGTCATCCCCCCTCTATCAAATGTATGGGCATATGGCCGATATTTTCTATTATGATCCTGCTACGAACGACGTGACCTATTTTAATAATGTGGCCGCGAGTTTCATTCATACTGTTATCAAGCCAGATATCAAGTATTTTACATTGACGCTCGAATACGGCAAGAAGAAGGTGGAGAAGATTGAAGAACTCGGTAATAGGGATTCCAGTATTGGCTATGAATCCAATGCAAAACTCTTACATCCCGTGCTACGAGTATCTAAGAAGGCTGCAAATGCGCCAATCCCTCTGCTTATTGACGAGATTCATTTCGACGAGGATTTGCTCGCACGATTCGTGATAAAAGAGAAGTATTATGATAAGTTTGTGAGAAGCCTACAGATGTTTATCCCTCATTCAAAGTTAACAACGGAGACAGCCCGTGATTCTTGAACTGACGCGGATTCAGATACCGGTTGTGACGCAGACCCCTGTATAGGGGTGGGTGCCAAGGACCCATCTGTTCCTACAATATTCAGACGCACAGACTCTGCGACTACTGCAACAGAAGGACTGCTCTGTACAATCTCTGTAGTGAGCTGAGGAGGAGATTCTAGTGGCCTCGCGGCAGATTTAATCATGCCCTTTCTATTGACCAGCAGCTGGCGCCAGTCATTCTCGAGGCTGGTCACCGCCTCCGTAATATCAAACTCGCCGCTAGGAGCTACCACGGGTGCCGCAGGCATCAGCTCACGAATACGCAGCTCAATACGGGTCTTCAGCTCCTCCTCAATCTTCTTGTCAATATTGGGCATGACAGAATTCTCGAGCAGCTTCTTCTTGAATTTCAGCTGAACGGCCGCATCCGCGATGACCTGGCTCAGCCTCGTCTTATTCGAGTCGAAGATGCGTGTATGCTCGATTCCATGACATATATCGGGGACCTTCAGCTTGGGTGTCTCCTTGAACTCCTTCTCGAACGCCGAAATAATATCATCCGGAATCTGGGGCGACTGCTCAATGAGGCGGTCCAGATCCTGGCGACAAATCTTCAGGAAATCCATTGCGTCAATACGGTCATTTGGATTAATGGCGAGCTCCACTGCCACCAGACGCTGGAATTTACCCCATGCGATACTGGCAACCCTATTCGCCTCCGACTTCTGCGCATACTGGAAAAAGTTGCCGAGGGTGGTGAGGATTCCCGCAAAGATGGATATTCCTCCCAGGCCTCCGCTCACATAGTTTTTAATATCTGGGTCATCCGGTGGAATGAAACTTCCTACTGCAAAGTTGGCCGCGCCGGTGAGGGTCGACAGAATAATAACGGGAATGGTGATAGACAAGTTAAGTCCATAATATTTCTTCTCGGAGCGGTCGTGCAGCCAGCGATAACAGGACGCGACGTCTGACCACTCCGCCATAAGGACCTCCTGCTCCTTTGTCCAGCCGTTCATGAATTTCTTCGGCTTCGCCCCTGAAATATCCGTAGTGCTTTCTCTACGACTCATTTGCGGACTGCTCTGTGTAGACATACCTCTAGTTGGCAATCAGATTTACTCTTTTTAAGAATACATCCGAATGCTAAGGGGTGGTCCGGCTCCGGCAGCGCCTCTACTCAGCGGATAAGGGCATCAATCTTTTGGCTGCAGAGGTGTTTCTAGAAACTCTGCGCGTTCTCCTTCGCATCTTTCGTATTATATTTGACTGCTGTCCATTTACAAGCCCATTCACCGTAATTCCATTCTTTCCCTTTCTGGAATATCCCCTATACATCTGCGACAAATCATCCGATACTTCGCAGGTAGGACACCCATTCTTCTTATGCTGTGACGTGTTTGAGTCTTGTGTTCTGGGTTTTGCTACCCTTCTAAAGAATTCAATATGCACATCAGGATGCTGCACTATACTGAAATCCTTAATAATGGATGATCCTGTCATATAATACTCGATATGGGTCTGGATAGGAAATGGCTCCTGCAGCAGCTTTATAGCCGCCTCGCGGCGTAAAAGATACGCATGTGCCGCCGTAAAGCTATATACGCGATTCCATGGCTTCTGTGATGCAGGCCCTGTTACAAGGTTCGGTGCATAGAATCCCAGAATCCAGATGCCCCAGTTGCTTGGAAGACTAGATGTCAGCTCATTAATCTTATTCACCTGGTCCTCCGTTATAACGGCATCGTCCTCAAACACTATACAGGTTTGTGCGCCACTGGCAACGAACTTTTTCCAGATAGATATGTGACTCATAGATGCACCAATAGCGCCCAGAGTCGCGATTTCATAATGGCTTCTACGATAGTTTCTAAAAATATTCAGCTTTGTCTGCATTGAGATGTGCTTGTCGGTCAAATAGTTTAGCTTCTTTCCATTTACACCATATATACGCCTGAGTTTCCTGAATTTACTGATAACAGGTTGCTCATTAAAACGATTCCATCTATCGGAACGTTCCTTCATATTGATAACGTATGCAGGAATCTTAAAAAGGTCTGTACCACCCTTTCTACGCGTTTTACCGCGTCCCTCCGCCATCCTACTTAGCCCCCGCATTCTTTTTTCCAAATGCCATCGCCTTTGCCTTTGTCTGTAGGCCCGTTTGATAAATCTTTGTCGCCGCCTCCAGCGTCAAGGCCTTTGGATCCACTCCCGTCGGAACAGATACAAACTTCCGTGACTTTCCGGTTGTATCTTTCTTGAACATGAACACTCCATAGGGGCCATTCCGGAATTCGAATCCGCCGATGGTATGAAGCATACTCTGTGCCTTTCCTGCCAGCTTGGCCTGCAGACTCTCCTCCGTATCCTCCGCCGTCCAAGGAACGCGCACACCCCCACACTCCGCATATGTCCCGAAAGGCCCGGACTTTTTCACAATCTCTTTTCCTTCATGTGTTCCCAGCGCAGCCGTCCCGCCGCCTCCCACCTTTGTAGCAACGAATGCCGCAACCTCCGCCTCCGTAATATCCCGAAAGGATTTGCCATCCGGCCAGCCGT
>SXGQ01215750.1_pt1 | contig 20607 bp, 20 predicted proteins | sample 3178371 | NCBI WGS metagenome assembly SXGQ01 (sample SAMN11356859, study PRJNA531348) | freshwater metagenome | isolation source: freshwater sample F1-20 | place: China: Fuxian Lake, Yuxi | collected 2017-12-25 | reverse complement strand
GATCCTCCTCCGGATTCTTGACCCAAGAGGATGGATTTAACAAATACCCGAAGCATGGCTTTTAAGTCAATCCCAGAATGTTCTTCAAATCGCTCGTCCTCTGTAGCAATTAAGGCTTGTACCAAATTGGGAGAAAGTTCTTCAAAGGTTACAGGACTTCGATTTTCTCGTGCAAAGGTTCCTAATAACACCCCATCTGCAGAAAACAACTCCGAGGCGAGCTGGCTATCTGGGTTTTCTAGGGCCTTAAAATCAGGCAGCGTCCCGAAAAGACCTAAAAAATTAATGCTGACCAACCAGACAAAAAGGATAAAGAAGACTAGGCCCCCAAAAAAGGCTTTCCACAAATAATTTATTGTTTTCGATGCCCAATTTTCTTGGGTAAATGGCCCAGGTTTAAACATAACTTATCGGTAGGTAGCGGTAAAGAATTGGAGGTATTCTTCTAGGTCTTTGTTTTTATTTAAAACTTGGAAGTTTTCAATTGAAATAAAGAAAGACTTGGTTTTTATCTCCTCCCTAAGCCCATTCGAGGTGAATTTTTCCTGAAAGGTTTTCAAATAGTTCATGGCCTTCTCTGCATCAGAGAACGGGCTGATGATGTAAATGGATAGGTCTTCACTCAAATTCATATTTCCTGTTCGCAACCTAGCATTTCCGAAGGACTGTGTATGGAATGTCTCTAGATCTCCTAGCAAATTCTTGGCCGTTTCCACATCTGCTTGCGTCAAGGCCAGTACAAATATATGGGTTTGGTCATCAGTTGCCTTGTAAGGGCTTTCCTTTACCAATGATTCTGAAACTTTTTCTTTGGGTTCTTCATTTAATGCTGCTTGACTTTCCTTTACTGCTGCTAAACTTGATTTGGAGGCAAGTTCTTCAGAGCTCAGGAGTGGCTGCAGCATGGCCTTGGCCAAAGTGATCAACTCTTTCTCTTTTGCATTTTGGATAAACTCTTCAAGTTTGGATTTGAATTGTTCCTTACTCTCCTGTTTCCCAGTGACCATGGCATTGAGAAGTAGGAGTTTTTCCGTGTTTCGGGTCAAAGGATATTTTTCTAAGGTGGCAAAAATTAACTCCCTCGCTTGGGAATAATTCCCAGAATAGTAGGCATCGTAGGCCTGATCATACCCTTTTGCAGACTCCAAAGAACCTAAATTTCCGGCTCCAGCCTTCGGATTGTTCACCGAGAAGGTGTAAGGGGATTCGGGAAATTCAATGTTCAGAAGTTGGATATAGGTGTCGGTGTTGCCCATCAACTCTTTTTGTCCCAAATAGAGCAGGTAGTAGGCTTCTGGTTTTTTTACGGTCCTTGGGTAAGTTTGAATAAGTTTCGTGAGGTATTCTTCACTTCGTTTGGGTTCCTTTAGTTCAAAAAACAGCCCCTTACCCAATTCAAAGTACGATTCTTCCAACTCATTATTTGCTAGTTCTAACTGCTCAGGGCTTCTTGGAATTGAAGCAAGCAAGGATTCTAGAGATGGGAGGCCTGTGGAATCTTGAGCAGCATCTGTTTTCGACAAGTCTTCGTCAGATGAGAGGAGTGTAGCAGCTTCCGCATTGGTTTGGAAGAGGGCAGACTTTCGTCTCCAATTATCTTCTAGGGGACGATTGCCCCAGTTACGTACGAAATCAATAGCTCCTTGTTGTAAGGCGGCTCCATTCCCAAAGTAGAAGGTAGATTCGTTTCCTGTATCTCCAAAGGCTAGTAAATTATCGAAAATTGAGGAGGACCTAGGTGGATTAGCCTCTTTTTTTAAATCTGCTAGACGCTGTTTTTCGCTGGTAATAAATTCTTGTACTTTTTGAACTTGCTCTCCTTCAGACAAGGATGCTAGTTGGATCAAGCTGTCATTTTTTTCGATGCGCTCGAAATGGAAGACATAGGTGTCCAAACTTGTCTTTTTTTCCTTAAGTTGTTCGGCCACAGGATCTTCGGCTTGGATGAATTTCAGTGCGCTGTCTAGGTAGTATTTGGTGGCTCGATAGTCTTTAAATTGATCAAGCTTGATTTCTGCAAGCTTTTGGTAGATGTATCCCTTTACTCGTGGAATAGAACCGGGTTCCTTTGCTGCTTGATGCAACAGTTCAAGGGTTAAGGGAATGTCATTTTGTTTTTCTTCAAATAAGGCCCTTTCAAAAATTACGACATCTTTGAGGTCTTTATTTTTTGGGTCTTTATACAGGTCTTCGTAATAGTTCCGAACCTTTTTGAGGTCTTTGGTAGCATTGAGTTCGGCCACTTGTTGTGCAAAAAGGGTGGCAAAAAAGAAGCGTTCGTAGACTGGGTTTCCTTCCAAGGATTTTTTGAAAAAATCAAATGCAAGCGCATCCAAACCTTCGCGCTGGTACCGTTGCGCTAGAATAAAGTAGAGTCTGGAGCGCTCTTTTTTAGCTGAAGTATAGTTTAAAGCTCTGTCTAGGGCGCCAATTACCCCATTCGGGTCTCCCCTTTTTTCGTAATAATAGGCGAGCGTTTTGTACAAGTCGAATGTATTGTCGCTGTTGATTTCGGTTTCCTTGGACAGGTAATCGATGGTAAAGTTGGCTTCTTCTATTGCATTCTGGTCGATGTAGAGGTGCAGTAAGCTGATTAGCGCTTTGTGCCGTAGGTCTTTGTCCTTGCTTTGGCTATTGACAAAGCGGAAGGTGTTTTTGGCATCATCAACACGTGCTTGGAGGTAGTCAATCTTACCAATTAAGTAGTAGCTGTCATCCACCCACTTGGATATTCGGTGCCAATCGATGGCTTTGGAGGAGAGCTCCCTCGCAGAATCTAGGGCAACTTTGTTTTTTTGGATGGTAGCTGAATCAATGGGAATGAATACGGGGAGAATTTGGGTGTAGTCTTCCTTGTAATTTTCAAGGACCTGATTTTCTGTTTCCTTGATTTTGGTGTTTGCTAGAAAGTAGGCGTTGTAATGGGAAGTAAGGTTGTGGAAAGTGCGATTGGGAAAGGTGTCCCGTTGGGAAGAGCAGGCTCCCAAGAAAAATAACATCAATCCAAAAGTATACCGTACTGGTTTGCGCATGTTGAGCTACTACAAATCAAAGGACTAAATTAGGGCTTTTACTGCAATACCGAACGAAGGGAAATAGGTATTATTCTCATTAGCCGCTCGTATTCTTGCTGATGGAATCTATTAACTTTGAAAAATGACGTCGAATCAGTCCAACCCCAATTCAAATAGGCCTCAGGGGCCACCCATTTGGGCCAAATATATGGGCTTGTCCTTCCAGCTCTTTGTGATTATTGGTGGAGGTACTGCTCTTGGCTGGTGGCTTCATCAGCAATCAGGGATGAAAATCCCCTTGTGGCTGCTACTTTGTTCCTTTACTTCTGTAGCAATTGCTTTTTATTCCTTGTGGAAGTCGATGCAACAAGACAAGTAGGCAATTTGTCAAAAACCACGTAATTTTGATTCTTAAATTGGCAGATAAGTATGAAATTCTCGTCATCAATTCATTTTAACTATGCAATCATTACGATTGTGTTCGCAGGGTTGATTCTCCTTTTTAGCTCTATGCTCCCTCAAATCATCCATGAAAGCATCTGGTTTATCCTTGGGTTTGTAGCCGGACTATCCTATCTCCTAGGTTTCATCACCCGATGGCTTTACATTAAATCTCCAGAAAATTTGCTCTCATTGAAATTACTCGGAATGGTCATCCGAATATTGAGTTCTTTGGGCTTTATTGCCACCTATGCAGTGCTTGATTTGGAAAATATTATTTTGTTTATAGCCAATTTCTTTATTATTTTTTTGTTCTACATGATTTTTGATATCTGCATCTTTATTTCTAATTTGCGTCCGATTTCGAAGTAGGCTTCCTAAAAACGAGTAAATGACGCCCAAATTTTTGTTATTAAGTCTTTTATTTTCAGTGGTTTTACTGAGTTTCTCTGCGGGTGCTTTTGCTGCTGTGTCTGAATCTGAAGAGGGTAAAGAAGACCCTACAGGGTTTATTATGCATCACATCAAAGATTCACACGAGTGGCATCTTGTGACAATAGGCCATACCCACATTACTTTGGCATTACCCGTGATCACCTATTCGTCTGATAGAGGACTTGAATTTTACAAATCCAGCGATTTTCAAAATCACGAGACCCACAAATTTGGCAAGGATTATGCCCATAACGGGATATATATTGATGATCACGATCATTTGGGAAGGGTAGACGGCGGATCCATCCTTGATTTTTCGATTACCAAAAACGTAGTCATGCTATTTTTGGTAATTGCATTTGTACTTTACATCACGCTTTCTGCAGCAAGACATTACCAAAAAAATGGTGCTGTGTCCCCTGAAGGTGTTGCATCATTTGTAGAACCTATTGTCATTTTTGTGCGTGATGAAATTGCTCACAAATCCATAGGACCTAAGTATAAGAAATTTGTTCCCTACCTCTTGACCTTGTTTTTCTTTATTTGGTCCGGTAATTTGTTGGGACTACTTCCTGGCGCAGCGAATCTCACTGGAAATATCGCAGTGACCTTTACACTAGCGATACTCACTTTTGTGATTGTCAATGTCAATGGAAACAAGGACTACTGGAAGCACGTATTTGCTACTCCTGGCGTACCTGGAGCCCTATTGCCAATCATGGTTTTAGTGGAGTTTATCGGGCTTTTCACCAAGCCTTTTGCATTGATGGTCCGATTGTTTGTGGCAATCACGGCAGGTCATATTGTAATCCTTTCCTTTATCGCCTTGGTATTCATCTTTGAATCCTACTCTATTGGAATATTGTCTACGATCATGGTAACCTTAATCAATGTGATTGAGTTGCTTGTGGCAACTATTCAAGCCTATGTGTTCACCTTATTTTCTGCAATGTATATAGGTAGCGCTGTAGCTGAACACCACCATGACGATCACCATTGAAATGTAATTTCTTTCTTCAATTTATAAAAACAATGATTATGTTAACTTCTATCTTATTGACTGCTGGATTTGCACTTATGGGTGCTGGTATCGGTGCTGGACTTGCTGCGATTGGCGCAGGTATTGGTGTTGGTCGTATTGGTGGCCAGGCTATGGAGGCTATTGCTCGTCAGCCTGAGGCTGCTGGCAAGATCCAAACTGCCATGCTTATCATTGCAGCTTTGATTGAGGTGGTAGCCCTGTTTGCAGCAGTAATTTGTTTACTTATTGCATTGAACGCAGGTGGCATCGCCTTCTTCTAAGACAAAATGAATTGGGATTGGCGCTAGGCCAATCCCTTTCTTTTGAATAAAAACGAAATTAATCCTTCTTATTATGGATCTAATCATACCTAGTGCCGGCCTGATTTTCTGGCAACTCATTGGCTTTTTAGCCCTTTTGTTTATTCTAATCAAATTTGCTTGGAAACCTATTTTGGCCTCCTTGGCCGAACGTGAAGCAAGCATTGATAGCGCATTGAAGTCAGCTGAGCAAGCTAGAAACGAGATGTCCAACTTGAAGGCAGAAAATGAAAAACTGCTTCAGGAGGCTAGATTGGAGCGGGATGTAATTTTGAGCAAAGCACATGAAGCTTCACTTAAAATGATTGAAGAAGCCAAAAAAGAGTCATCCAAGCAGGGAGCTTTGTTGATAGAAGCTGCCAAGGCGGTGATTGAAACAGAGAAAAAAGCGGCATTGACAGAAGTGAAAAATCAAGTTGCTTTATTGACTTTGGAAGTAACTGAAAAGTTACTCCGCAAGAAATTAGGGGACGACAAAGCTCAGGTAGAGCTTGTAGACCAGTTTATCAAAGACCTTAAGCTTAACTAATTCGGCATGTCTAACCAGCGAGTTGCCTCCAGGTACGCCAAATCAATATTGGATTTGTCCATTGAAAAAGGACAGCTGGAAGGGGTTTTTGAAGATTTCAAGTCTTTAGCAGCGATGGGCAAAAGTACACGTGAACTAGGCCTTGCGCTTTCAAACCCAATATTGAGCTCGGATAAAAAATTAAATGTACTAAAAGCACTTTTTGCCAAAGGGGCTAACCCCTTAACGCTTTCTTTTTTTCAAATTATTTCAAGGAAAAACAGAGAAAACATCCTCATGGATGTGGCTAAAGAGTTTGTGGTACAGTACAATTTGTACCGTTCCATTCAAGTGGCAGAAGTGACCACCACCACTGCACTTACAGAAGGGCAACGCAATCAGCTGGTGGCTTTAGTGAAGCAGATCAGCGGATTGAAGGATGTCCAACTTGAACAAAAGATTAACCCTTCACTGATTGGAGGATTTGTGCTCAAGGTCAATGACCGACAGCTCGATGAATCCATAAGCAGTAAGCTCAATGCACTTCGCGTCCAGTTTGCTCAAAATCATTACGAAAAACAGTTTTAACGAAAATACTCAACCGTATCCAATCATGGCAGAAGTAAGACCTGATGAAGTTTCAGCAATTTTGAGAGAACAACTCTCTGGTGCCAGAACCGAAGCCGAATTAGAAGAAGTGGGAACAGTCCTCCAAGTAGGGGACGGTGTAGCTCGTATCTATGGACTTTCTAAGGCGCAGGCCGGTGAATTGTTGGAGTTTGAAAATGGCCTAAAGGCTATGGTTCTCAACCTCGAAGAGGACAATGTGGGAGCTGTACTTTTTGGAGATTCCAAACAAGTAAAAGAAGGAGATACCGTCAAGCGAACCAAAAAGATTGCATCTATCCAAGCAGGTGAGGGAATGTTGGGGCGAGTGGTCAACACGCTAGGTAATCCTATCGATGGCAAGGGGCCAATCACTGGCAACTTGTACGAAATGCCATTGGAAAGAAAAGCTCCTGGTGTAATCTACCGTCAACCGGTAACAGAGCCACTTCAAACAGGTATCAAATCCATTGACGCTATGATTCCAATTGGACGTGGACAACGTGAATTGGTGATTGGTGACCGTCAAACAGGTAAAACTGCTGTTGTAATTGACTCTATCCTTAATCAACGTGAATTTTACGATAAAGGTGAGCCTGTATTCTGCATCTATGTAGCAATCGGACAAAAAGCTTCTACAGTAGCTGGCGTGGTGGCTGCCCTTGAAAAAGGTGGAGCGCTTCCCTACACAGTGGTAGTTGCAGCTCCTGCTTCTGACCCCGCTCCTATGCAATTCTTCGCGCCATTTACGGGGGCTGCTATTGGTGAATTCTTTAGAGACACCGGTCGCCCTGCTCTAGTGGTTTATGACGACCTTTCGAAGCAAGCGGTAGCTTACCGTGAAGTTTCCCTACTCTTGAGAAGACCTCCAGGACGTGAAGCATACCCTGGTGACGTATTCTACTTGCACTCCAGACTTTTGGAAAGAGCTGCAAAAATCAACCAGTCTGATGCCATTGCGCAGCAGATGAATGACCTTCCTGATTCCATCCGTCCTTTGGTAAAAGGTGGAGGATCTTTGACCGCATTGCCGATCATCGAAACGCAGGCAAGTGACGTGTCCGCTTACATCCCGACTAACGTTATTTCGATTACGGATGGCCAGATTTTTTTGGAAACCAACTTGTTTAATTCCGGTATTCGTCCGGCGATTAACGTAGGTATATCGGTATCTCGTGTAGGAGGTAATGCTCAAATCAAGTCCATGAAGAAGGTGGCAGGTACTTTGAAGTTGGACCAAGCACAATTCCGTGAATTGGAAGCTTTCTCCAAGTTTGGTTCTGACCTCGATGCTTCAACCAAAAGAACGATTGAGCGCGGACGTCGCAACCAAGAGATTTTGAAGCAAGCACAGTATGCGCCTGTTTCAGTCGCAAATCAGGTTGCCATCATCTATGCATCTACCAAAGGTCTGATGGATTCGGTTCCTGTTGAAAAAGCGAGAGCTTTTGAAAAGGAGTTTTACCTCTTGTTGGAGGCCTCTTATCCAGAAGCAATTCAATTGATTTTAAAAGGTGATATCGATGGTGCAGGCAAAATTCTTGCTACCGCAGCTGCGGAACTAGCACCGAAATACGCGAAGTAAATTCTATTAATTCCCTGCTGGCTTGCTGGCAGGGCTTGTTATACGCACAAAGCAATCTCTGATGGCTAACCTCAAGGAAGTAAAGCAGCGAATAAATTCGGTCATGTCGACGCAGCAGATTACGAAAGCCATGAAAATGGTTTCCGCTGCCAAGTTGAGAAGAGCGCAAGAAAAAATCGTTCAGATGCGTCCTTATTCAAAAAAGTTGACTGCAATCCTCAACAATGTATCCTCCGCATCCGAAGGGGATGAAGACATTGTATTTGCAGTGAAGCGTGAGTTGAAGAAGGTACTTTTAGTTCCTGTAACTTCAGACAAAGGACTTTGTGGTGCATTCAATACCAACATCATCAAGGCGACCAACACCGCCATCAGCCAACAATTTTCTGGAGCTGAAATCAGCATCCTGCCCATTGGAAAGAAGTCCTACGAATACTATAAAAAATCAGATTACCGATTGGTAGATGCCTATTTTGGGATATTCCAACAGCTAAGTTTTGAGGCGGTGAAGGAAGCAGCTTCGTTTGCCATGAACGGTTTTTTAGCAGGAGACTACGACCAAGTATTTCTGGTTTTCAATGAATTCAAGAACGTGGCAACTCAGGAGATTCGCGTAGAGCAGTTTTTACCTATGGCTGCTTCTGCCTCAGATCAGGTAAATTCCGCTGAAATAGACTACTTGCTTGAGCCTTCACGTACCTACATCATTGAGGAATTGGTTCCTATTTCTTTAAGGATACAATTTTATAAAGCTGTTTTGGAATCTAATGCCTCGGAGCATGGCGCACGAATGACAGCCATGGATAAGGCAACTGAAAATGCTGGTGAACTCCTAAAAGAATTGAAGTTGATGTACAACCGTACACGTCAAGCAGCCATCACCAATGAAATCCTTGAGATTGTGGCAGGTGCCAATGCACTTGCTGGAAAGTAAATCTTACATGCAACAAAAAACCACAGCTTTGAGAAAGGCTGTGGTTTTTTGTTTTTAGGGTGGAGATAAAATTACATCCGTATCCTTCTACTGATCACTTGGGCCATAATTCCTAGTCCCTCCTCATTAGGGTGCACGCCATCCGGCAATAACTCAGTACGATCCATCAAAGGGGTGTACAGATCGATGACCTCAGCACCTGACTTTTGGATAATCTCAAACAGCATCAAGCGCTGCTCGTTGTTCATCACGTCTGGGGTAATGCCAAAATTAACCCGAGTAACAGGCACCGGAAGAATCACGTATACTTTGCCATCCTTGGGCATGTGATCACGAAATTCGGCAATCAAATCCAGGTAGTCCTGAACAAACTCTCCTTTATGCGCCCAGTTTTGAGGTTTGGAATCGTTGGTACCCAACTTGATGAGTACGACATCTGGACGAAAATCCTTTACTTGTTGGAACTGGGGTTCGTTCCAGTATGGAAAATCCCCTTTTTTCAAGAGTGTACGGCCACTCACTCCAAAATTCTTTACCTCGTAGGCATTTCCAAGGATTTGGCCAACTTGCAGGGGAAAGGATCTAGGATTGTCCCTTCCGGGCCCTTGGGTGATGCTGTTGCCTACAAAGGCTATTTTGATGGGATCTTGTGCTAGGCCGAGAAATGGGAGCAGCAGGAGTGCGAAAAGACTGAGGTAGGTTTTCATAAGCTGAGGTTTAGTATCAACGAAATTGAATTTATGGGATCAAATTGTTTAAATGTAGAAAAACTTCCCTAAAAATCCAGAATACATTGGGCACTGTGCTGCGATGGATTTAAATTTAGATAATGAGTAAACTGTTCCAGCCCCAACTACTTTTTTCTTGGCTTTCCTTGGATGTTGTCTTTGGTGCGATGGCAAGCATGTATTTTTTTCAAGAACTTTTACATGTGCAGTTGGATTGGCCCATCTTCGTTCTTCTGGGGCTTGCGGTATGGACCATTTACAGCCTAGACCATCTGCTGGATGCTCGTAAAATCACAAATACTTCCTCACCCCGGAGAGCCTTTCACCGAAAAAACCAAATCTTACTGGCTGTAGGAATCCTTATCGCGGTGCTTTCAGGACTTATAGGAGCTTATTTCTGGATGGGAATGGGAAAGGAGTTCCAACTAACCTTGGTTTTGGCTTTGGCCATGTTTGGGTGTCGCTGGGCGATTCAAAAATTTGGACCTATCCTATTGAAGGAAGTTTCCATCGCTTTATTCTATGTGGTGGGAGCACTTTGGCTTCCGCTGCTTCGGGCAGAATCAGCTGACCTGAGCTGGGAAATACTGATTTTTGCAACCTTATTTTTTGTGTTAGCCCTACTCAATCTCTGGATGCTTTCCTTTTTGGATCGAGAAGAAGACCAACAGGATGGATTTATTTCTATTGCAAGTCTTCTCCTTCCAATCCAAATGATTCAGTGGATTCGCAAACTTGCCTTTCTTGGAATTTTTGTCTCGATGGTTTCCTTTATTTTTCTGACCTCTTTTTACCGCCCATTTTCTTGCATTCTTCTAATGATTTTTTTGGTTCATTACTTGACCTTTTTCCAATCCCAACTTCCGGTTACACAAAAAAGGCAACGGATGGAACTCGCCTTTTGGATTCCTTGGCTGCTGCTTTGGATTTAAGTGCCTTTTTTAGTGGTTTGGTGGGGGTCAAATCGGACAAATAGCACAAGCCAAATGGAACGTCAAGCGGAAGCTTAAGGGTAAGCTTAGCATCACGATACCGACGAGCAATCCAAGCAGCAAGAACAAGGAATAGCTAGGATATACAGAGTAAGCGTGATCCAAGAAGTAATAAAAAGAAGCGTATTGATGCCATAGCTCACAAACATAGCTCCGAAATAGAATCCTGGTTCGGGTTCGAAGGACTGATTGCAATGCGGACAAGTAGGATACATGCTAAATAAACTTCCGGGCTTTGAAATTTTCCCTGGCTTAAAAAGCTGTCCCTTTCTGCATTTTGGACAGTGGAGTTTAAGGATGCTAGAGAGTACGCTTCGTTGAGACATTGGATTATAGATTTAATTTTCCGCTTTAAGGATAATTTCCTGGATAAGGCGATCAAAATACTTTCCATTTCCTGGTCCAAACCAGTTCATCTCACGTACTTCATGAAATTTGGCATCGTACAACTCATCGGGAGTGATGTAGCCAACATAGCTCCCATTGAAAACGGTGACCACCAGATGCAGTCCTTTTTCTTCCGCAAGGGCATCCCAGGCCTCATAAAATACTCCTGATAGCTCGCCGCTACTCGAAATAAACAAGATGTTTCCCACTTGGCTAATGTCTAAATAGGCAGGCATCTCTCCAAGTAAGGTTCGAAAGAGCCAGGGCCGTAGTCGCAAGTCGTTGGAAATACGAAGTTGGGGTTCCCCCAAGTCGATCTGTAACTTTGAAGTTCGAAGCAATGCAGCTCCTTGCAAGGCCACTGCACTGGTATCCGCGCTGAGCCTAGTATCAATGGCGAGAGCATAGGCATTGACTTGCTCTGGGGTATTTCCTTGCGTGAGTGGACGGTGGCTTCCCACGGTGCCTGCAGCAAATAGTGCGAAATCCACTTCATCCTCTTCCAATCGCTCGGTAAGAAAGGCGGGGTAATCTCCAGATAGCCCCATAAACTTGGAACTCAAGGCGGTGGCATGTGCCGAGTAGGTGATAAAAGAGGCTTTTTGTCCGTTCTTTCGCTGTAGCAGCACCTGACGCACGAAGGGGTCAGTAGGGCCTCCTTTGACGAAGCGATTGGAGACAAGGTCGGAAACACTTGTTTTTTTGTAGGCGATGGTGACTGTGTCTTGGCTGGCGATGGCAGTTTGCAGGGCACGAACGGACCCAGCTACCAGTTGCTCGACCACCTGCTCATCATAGCCTCCAAAGGCAAGCGAACCTACCATACCTGGCATGTATCCTCCCATCCCGGAATGGGTATGTGTAGCGGTAAAAATCAATTGATCTAAAGATATTCCTGCTTTTCGGACTCCCGCCCGTACTTGGTCGGCAAGTTGGGGATGCACAATCAAGAGTTCGTAATTGAGCCAGGCGATTTTGGATTTTCCATTGCTGAGGGTCAAAGCTTTGACATGGCTGGAGTCTTGGACAAAGGTGTAGGGGCCTCTAGGGGAGTAGCCCACGAGTTCTGCAGGTTGGGCTGGGGTGATATTCAAGGTAGCCCAGCCTCCTAGCCAGTGGGATGAGGTACTGCTGCTCCAGGTACTGGTATCCAGGACAGCAAAAGTGCTTTGGTAGGAAGAACGATCCTGAACGGGACTTCGGTCTACTGTGGTAAGCGTGGCTACGCCCAGGAGCAGGAGTCCTGCCACTACCAAAGCAAATACGCGTAGCATCCGAAGCATAGCAATTGAGAAAAAGTCTGAATTAGGGAGCCGTCCTCTTATTAGTATTCAAAGGTACCATGCGGCCCTTGAATGGTTACTTTTTTACCTTTATGGGGCTCCACTCGTCCGATAAGTTGGGCTTCCACACCATAAGACTCGGCGATATCGATGACCTCTTCCGCATGCCGCTCGTCGAGGTAGACCTCCATGCGATGGCCCATGTTGAAGACTTTGTACATTTCTTTCCAATATGTACCGCTTTCTTCTTGAATGATGCGGAACAAGGGTGGGGTTTCAAACAAGTTGTCCTTGATGATGTGCACATCGTCCACAAAGTGTAGGACCTTGGTTTGGGCTCCGCCTGAGCAATGTACCAGCCCGTGGATTTTAGGGCGCATGTAGTTCAACACATCAGCTAAAATCGGTGCGTAGGTACGAGTAGGGGAAAGCACCAATTTGCCCATGTTCACCGAAGTGCCAGGAGCAGGGTCAGTGAGTTGGTATTTTCCTGCATACACGAGGTGGTCTGGCACAGCAGAATCAAAACTTTCTGGATAGCGGGATTTTAAAATCTTATGAAATACATCGTGACGTGCCGAGGTCAGTCCATTGCTACCCATGCCTCCATTGTATTCGCTTTCATAGTTGGCCTGCCCAAAGGAGGAAAGACCGACAATCACATCCCCTGCTTGGATGCGGTCGTTCGAGATGATGTCTTCTCTGCGCATGCGGCAAGTAACCGTACTATCCACAATGATGGTGCGTACCAAGTCTCCCACATCAGCAGTTTCCCCACCGGTGAGGACCGCATTGACGCCATGGTCTCGTAGTAGTTGCAGTACTTCTTCCGTTCCTTCGATGATGGAAGAAATCACCTCACCAGGAATCAAGTTTTTATTTCTTCCGATGGTGGAGGATACGAGAATGTTGGTGGTGGCACCTACGCAAAGCAGGTCATCTGTATTCATGATGATCGCATCCTGCGCGATTCCCTTCCAGACGCTTAGGTCTCCCGTTTCCTTCCAGTAAAGGTAGGCAAGGGAGGATTTGGTGCCTGCTCCATCCGCATGCATGATGTTGCAGTACTCGGGATCATTGCCCAGGGTGTCTTCAACAATTTTGCAGAAGGCCTTGGGGAAAAGTCCCTTGTCCAACTTAGAGATGGCTTGGTGTACGTCTTCTTTGGATGCGGAAACTCCGCGCTGCAGGTAGCGCTCGTTCATGGAGAATCAAGATTTTGGTTGTTCAAAGGTAACCAATTGCAAAATTGAATGATTGAAAAAGTTAAAATTTGTGGCTATTCCTGAAGGGGTTCCTAGGCTTCAATCCGCGCCATAATTTTGAGAATCGGAATGCCAAAAGATGAAAAAGAAAAAAGCCAAGTTCCCCTGGCTTTTGAATTCATTGAATTTTAGAAATCTATTTTTTTCCAACCAAAATCAGGTCTTCTTGAGGAGGGATCAGGTAAGTGGCGCCGCTTTCATTAACCACGGCCATTTCTTCTACAGAGATGGTTTTTTCCGTACCATCTGCTTGCTTCCAACAGTGGAATCCATCGAAAGCAAAAACCATTCCCTGCTTCAAGAGTTTCTGGGCAGCAGGTCGGGGTTGCGGCAGTCGGGCACCTCCCAAATTTGGGCCCACATCGTGTGCCACATAGCCCACGGGGTGACCTGTACTCCAAGGCACATAGAGGGATCCGTTGGCGTCCATCAAGTCCCGCTGAGCTCGGTCTACATCTTCTCCCTTCACTCCAGGCTTCATGGCAGCAAGTGCAATTCTGCTCCCTGCTTTTCCATTTTCCCAGTACTGTTGGATTTCCTTTGGTGCACTGGTTTCTCCTTCCTTGAGGACATAGGCAAAACGCTGGATATCACTTACCCATATCCCGTACAGTTTCACTCCAAAGTCGGTTTGAATTACATCCCCTGGCTGAATTACCTTGTCGGTGGCATGGGAGTGGCCTCGGTCAGGACCTGAGTTGACATTGGGGTTTTGATCCGGATGCCAGGCATCGGTTACGCCATATTCCGCCATTTTGGCTTTTAGGAATTTTGCGACCTCTGCATCTGTGGTTTTGCCCGGGATGATGCTGGCATAGGCCTCTTCTTGGAAATCAGACGCCAACTGAGCGGCTTTCTTCAGAATGTCTACTTCCTCGGGAAGTTTGATGGAGAGCCATTCGTAGACCAACTCCTCGGAGGAAACAAGCTTGTTTTTGTCATTACCCATCAAGGCAATTAATTCCTCGTGTTGGCTATGTGTCAAACCATCTGCCATTTCGTTATTTGCGGAGGTATTGATTGCAATGTTAGGAAAGCCTTTTTCTTTGATAAAGGCCACCGCTCTGGCTACCGCAGATTCTCCTCGAGGGATGCGCTCCACTTTTTCATGGATGGCAAGGTCTTCTAGGGCCTTCGCTTCTCCTTCTGGGGAAAAGGCTAGCGAATGGAAGCCCGTCTCGTCCATATAAAAAAGAAAGGCAGCCGTACCGCTTGCGTTTTCTCCGCCCACATGTGTGGCAATAGGGTCGTTGTAGTTTTCTCTACAGATCACGAGCCAGCTGGCGACCTCGGCATTTTTTAAGGCTTCTGGGAGCAATTGGTTGATCCGTTTTTGACGGATTTCTGGCCAGGGGTTTTCACTCCAATAGGTGCTGGGATCGATTTTTTCCTGAGCGGATTCTGAGTTTGGGGAGTTGGTACAGGCCCAACTGAGAAGAACGAGTCCAAGTAAAAGAAAAGTATGTTTCATAAGTGTCTCCGATTTCTTTGGTAAATTAATCAGATTTTTGTGGAGTTGTGCGCTAGATTTTTTCTTCTTGGGTTCTTTTCGGAGGAAAAAAGGAAGCATAAAAATCTTTTATTTTGAACAAAACTATAGCTGAAGCGTGTTATCGGGAAGTTAGTAGAGCCTTGATTTAGTAAATGAAAATAGGAATTGTTTGTTACCCTACCTTCGGTGGTAGTGGAGTGGTGGCCACTGAATTGGGCAAAGGACTTGCTAGAGTGGGTCATGAGGTTCATTTTATTACCTACAAGCAGCCCATGAGGCTTGATTTTTTTAGCGAAAACTTATTCTACCACGAGGTAGACATCAAGAGTTACCCCTTGTTTGAGTTTGCGCCTTACGAACTCGCCCTTGCCAGCAAAATGGTGAGTGTGGTCAAGTACGAAAAACTGGACTTGCTCCACGTACATTACGCAATTCCGCATGCTTCCTCCGCCTACATGGCGAAGCAAATACTTAAAACCGAGGGCATTTCTATTCCAGTGGTGACGACCCTTCACGGCACAGACATCACCTTGGTGGGGAAAGATCCGAGCTACGAGCCAGTGGTTACCTTTTCTATCAACCAATCCGATGGGGTGACAGCTGTTTCTGAGGATTTGAAAAAAGAGACTTACGACTACTTTGACATCGAGCGAGACATTGAGGTGATTCCGAATTTCATCGATTTGGAGCGCTTTAAGAAGCAACGCAAGGAGCATTTTAAGATGGCCATCTGCCCCAATGGGGAAATGCTTTTGGTCCATACCTCCAACTTCCGAAAGGTAAAGCGGGTAGAGGATGTCATTCATGTGTTTTATAACGTACGAAAAGAGATCCCTGCCAAGTTACTTCTAGTGGGAGATGGGCCGGAGCGTGATCGTATGGAGCGCCTATGCCGCACACTCGGTACCTGTGAAGACATTCGTTTTTTGGGCAAGCTTGAGGCAGTAGAAGAAGTACTTTCCGTGGCAGATCTATTTCTAATACCTTCGGAAAAAGAAAGTTTTGGATTGGCAGCTTTGGAAGCCATGGCCTGTGAGGTACCGGTATTGTCCTCCAATGCAGGGGGAATTCCCGAATTGAATTTGGATGGAATTACAGGCTTTGCTTGCGAGGTAGGTGATGTGGAGGACATGACCAAAAAGGCATTATTTATTTTGAATGCCGCCAATTTGCCAGGATTTAAGAAGCGGGCTTTAGCTCGGGCCAAGGAATTTGACATAGCTCAGATTCTTCCTCTGTATGTAAATTACTACCACAAGACCATTGCTTTAACTCAAGAGGAAAAAAAGAAGATGAATTAAGTCAGTAAAGTGAAAAAAATTTCAAAAAATGGAAACCCTTATTTTTGTAGGATAGTTAATACCTGTATTACAATACAATTTTTAAAAACTACCAAAACCACTAGTTACCATGAAAAAGATTGGGAGATTGGATCGACCTGACAATTTTGGTTCTGCTACCCTATTTTCTAATCCTGTGCTTGAACGAATTTCAAGAACACACATTTCCATCCCCATTTTCCTTTTTTTGGCAATCTCCTCCGTTTCGATGTATTATGGGCTGGTATCCACTTCCATCCCTATCGGATTTGGTTTGGCCTTTGTCTTTCTTGGCCTTTTGACGTTTACGTTTGTGGAGTACATGATGCACAAGCATTTTTTTCACATGGAGCCAGATACCGCACTTAAGGATAAGTTGCAGTACAACGTCCACGGGGTACACCACGATTACCCCAAGGACAAGGATCGCTTGGCCATGCCTCCCTTTGTAAGTGCGGCCTATGCAGCGATCCTTTACTTGTTATTTACGCTGTTGATGGGTGATTTTGGGCTCTATTTTTTACCTGGATTTCTGCTGGGCTATGCTGGGTATTTGGGAGTTCATTACGTCGTGCACGTTTACAACCCACCGAAGAATTTTCTCAAGGTTTTGTGGGTCAACCATGCCATCCATCATTACAAAAATCCAGATGCTGCTTTTGGGGTGAGTTCACCGCTTTGGGATTACCTTTTGGGAACCCTCCCCAGAAAGGAATAAACAAACTTCCTATAAGGAGGTTTTTTCTTTGGATTCGGTTTGGTGACTGAAAAATCCTTTGAAGGACATATTTTCAGTCTAGTACCAAAAGCTTAACGCATGAAGAAAGTTTCAATTATCGGTTTGGGATGGCTTGGCGAGGCTGCTGGGTTGCTTTTGCAAAGGCAGGGGCATCTCGTGCTCGGGTCTTCCACTCGTTCCGAAAAAGTGGAACGCCTTCGCGAAAAAGGCTTGGATGCCGTTCATTTTTCCCTAGATCCCGATCCCAAAGGGACAGCTTGCCAACCACTTTTTGATTCTGAGATTTTGATAGTGACACTTCCTCCAAGGAGTCGGCTTGGGGATGGGGAAGCGTACCTACAGCAACTTGCTTCTTTACGGGCCTTGGTTGCATACTCAGCTGTAAAACAAGTGATCTTTATTTCCAGCACCGGGATCTACCCCAATGAAAACAAAGCAGTGCCCTACACGGAGAAAGAGCAGCTTACCGAAAATAATGTGGGCAACGCAATTTTGTATCGAGCGGAGCAATTGATGGCGGATTCGACAAGCTATGCGCTGACTATCCTGCGGATGGGAGGATTGATGGGTGCAGATCGAATTCCTGGCGCCTATTTTTCCGGAAAGGACCAGGTGGTAGGCCATACTCGGGTCAATTTTATTCACCAAGACGATGCGGCAAGGATGATTGCTTGGGTGGTTAATCAAGGGCATTGGAATCAAACCTTCAATGGGGTATCGCCTGAGCATCCTTTACGGAGAGAGGTCTATGCAAAAAATGCGATTACCATGGGAATTCCTCCACCAGCAAGCTATCTGGAGGCCGCCGATGAAATAGTAGGAAGGGAGATCAGTTCGGAAAAAATAAGTACCACTGGGTTTAGCTTTGACTTTCCAAATCCCTTGGACTTTAACTACTACCCCCGCCTTGGTACTAGCTAAAGGCTTCTCTTTGCTCCGTATTGCCATTCGATGGTGCTGACATCTTGTCACTTTTTTAGACTTGGAATGGGCCTTGCTAACCTATGGATATACACATTCTACCTTTAACTAAACCGATTTAATCCCATGCAGGAAAAAGGCACGATCTCGATACATACCGAGAACATTTTCCCTATCATTAAGAAATTCCTCTATTCTGATCATGAGATATTCCTTAGGGAACTGGTCTCCAATGCAGTGGATGCAACTCAAAAAATCAAGCGTCTTGCGACATTAGGTCAGTATTCAGGAGATCTTGGAGACATTACGGTGGAGGTTTCTTTTGACGAAAAAAAGAAAACCGTCACCATCTCAGACAAGGGTCTTGGCATGACTGCCGAGGAAATTAAAAAGTACATCAACCAGATTGCATTTTCTGGAGCTACCGAGTTTGTGGAGAAATTTAAAGATTCCAAAGACGCCAACGAAATCATCGGCAAGTTTGGTTTGGGTTTTTATTCCGCCTTCATGGTGGCCAAGAATGTAGAAATTCATTCGCTTTCTTACCAGGAAGGGGCGGAGCCTGCCATTTGGACCTGCGACGGCAGCACTGAATTTGAAATCAAAAAAGGAAAGAAGAAGACTCGAGGAACGGACATCATTCTCCACATCAACGAGGACTCGATTGAATTTTTGGACAAGTGGAAGTTGCAAGGAATCTTGGATAAATACTGCAAGTTTCTGCCCATTCCCATCAAGTTTGGTACCAAATCCGAATCCGTTGAAGATGGCGTAGACGATAAGGGAGAGAAGAAATGGAAATCTGTGGAGGTAGACAACATCCTCAACACCACTGCTCCGATCTGGACCAAGTCACCAAGCGACCTCCAAGACGAGGATTACCTCGACTTTTACAAGAGTTTATACCCGATGAGTGAGGATCCTTTATTTTGGATCCATCTCAATGTGGACTATCCGTTCAATTTGACTGGGGTACTTTATTTTCCGAAAGTCAAAAATGACTTTGAGTTGCAGCGCAATAAGATCAAGCTTTTCAGCCGCCAGGTATTTATCACCGATGAGGTGAAGGACATTGTGCCTGAGTTTTTGATGTTGCTCCATGGGGTGATTGATTCTCCAGACATTCCGCTCAACGTGTCGAGAAGCTTTTTACAGGCCGATGGCAACGTGAAGAAGATCAACAACTACATCACCAAGAAAGTCGCCGATAAGCTTTCGGAGCTCTATAAAAAAGATCGCAAAGCCTATGAGGCAAAGTGGGGAGATATTGGCCTTTTTGTGAAGTATGGAATGATCTCCGAAGAGAAGTTTTACGAGAAAGGCAAGGAATTTACCCTACTCAAAAACACCAAGGAAGAGTACTTTACGCTAGACGAATACCGTGAAAAGGTATTGGCTACACAAACCGACAAAAATGAGCAGTTGATCTACTTGTATGCTACCGACCTCAAAAAGCAGGATAGTTTTATCGATTCGGCCTTGAACAAGGAGTACGATGTGCTTGTGCTCGATTCCCCAATTGACAACCATTTCATTCAGCACATTGAGTCCAAGTTGGAAAAAACCCAACTCAAGCGTGTGGATGCAGATGTGGTAGAAAAGTTAATTCAAAAGGATTCCACCTATGCCAACCTGCTGACTGAAGATCAGAGCAAGTCGGTGAAGGAAATCTTTGACAAGGCTATTCAGAATAAAACCTACAGCGTGGATATCGAAGGACTAAGTCCAGAGGAAATGCCGGTTACCATTACGATGGAAGAGTGGATGCGCCGCATGAAGGAGATGGCACAAACAGGTGGTGGACCGATGAGTTTCTACGGTAGCTTGCCCGATAGCTACAAGGTGGCCATCAATGGTAACCATCCCTTGGTGGATAAGATTCTCAAGGCAGAAAATGAAGAGAGTCAGGTGAAGCTTGCCAAGCAGGCCTTTGATTTGGCTTTACTATCTCAGGGCTTGCTCACTGGCAAGGACCTGACTGCCTTTGTGAAGCGCAGTGTGGAAATGATTTAATGACCTTTGGGGTTTCTAAAACCCCGAAGGTCTTAGTTTTAAAAACCATTGAGACTTTAGGAATCTTAATGGTTTTTTTATTTAATCGAATTGAATTGGAAAAGTGAGGTTTCTTTTAAAAATAGTCTTTCAATGGCTGTGTGTCTATTTTTCTTTGCGAGCTTAAAAAAAATTCTCGTTCAAAGGCTTCAATGGACTAGAATCTTTGCGTCTTCCCTACTTTACGAGAAAAAAAGAGAGTACTCGCGCAAAGCCTGCCTGCTGCAGGCAGGGCGCAGAGACGCAAAGGTTTTATGAACTAAAGGTCTTGGCGAGAGAAAAAAAGGAATCTCTGCTACCCATTAAGCAATCCCTATCTCCAGTTTTTTATTTCCTCTACTTCCTGTAATTTTGAAACACCCTTCACTAAAAATAAAAAAACTATATGCCTTACCTATTTACCTCAGAATCTGTATCTGAGGGCCACCCAGATAAAATTGCGGACCAGATTTCCGACGCATTGATTGACAACTTTTTGGCTTTTGACCCTAGCTCCAAAGTAGCCTGCGAAACACTCGTAACTACCGGTCAAGTGGTCCTTGCTGGAGAGGTAAAATCCGAAGTG
>SXGQ01321189.1_pt1 | contig 20614 bp, 16 predicted proteins | sample 3178371 | NCBI WGS metagenome assembly SXGQ01 (sample SAMN11356859, study PRJNA531348) | freshwater metagenome | isolation source: freshwater sample F1-20 | place: China: Fuxian Lake, Yuxi | collected 2017-12-25 | reverse complement strand
GCATCTCGTCGATGAACAGGATGATGTTCTTGGCGCGTTTGATTTCGTCCATGATGCCCTTGATGCGCTCTTCGAACTGGCCGCGGTACTTCGTTCCGGCGACCATCAGGGCGAGGTCGAGGGTGATCACCTTACGGTCGAGGAGGATTTCCGGGACGATGCCCGAAGCGATCTCTTGGGCGAGGCCTTCGACGATGGCGGTCTTACCCACGCCGGCTTCGCCGATGAGGACAGGATTGTTCTTCGTGCGGCGGCAAAGGATCTGCACCACGCGACGAATCTCTTCCTTGCGGCCGATGACCGGATCGAGTTCGCCGGCCTTGGCAAGCTCGGTAAGATCGCGGCCGAAAGTCTTAAGCAGCGAGAGACGTTCGCCACGGCCAGGACGGGCGCCTTCTTCGCCAGAAGCGCGACGCGAAGGGGGCGGAGTGTCGTCGGAGGCGTCCTCCGAAGGCGGAGGCGACTCGCCATCCTTCTTCTCGGATTCGTCGGCGGCGGAAGGATCGATGTCCGCGAGGATCTCCTTGCGGCAGCGTTCCAGGTCGACGTCGAGCTGCTGCAGGACGCGGGCGGCGACGCCCTCCCCTTCTTTCAGGAGACCGAGGAGAATGTGTTCGGTGCCGACGTAGGCATGGCCGAGGGCGCGGGCTTCGGTGACGGCGTGCGCCATGACCTTCTGCACGCGGGGCGTGAGCGGAATCGTGTCGGGAGCCTTCGCTTCTTCCGGGCCGGGGCCGACCTGCTTCTCAACGGCGCCACGCACCGTCTTGAGGTCGAGGCCCATGCGGCCGAGAACGTTAACCGCGACGCCCTCCCCGAGCTTGATGAGCCCGAGCAGGATGTGCTCCGTGCCGACGTAGTTGTGGTTAAACCGGCGAGCTTCCGCCCGGGCCAGTTCCACGACCTTGCGGGCGCGGGGAGTGAAATTGTTGTTTTTGTCCTTATCCATGGAAATTGGGTTTGGGGTGAAACGCCCGTATGGGGTTGTTAGCAGGGACTATGCCCGAACCGTGGGTAGGTTCAAGCGTTCCCCCCATGTTGGTAATAACCCTGCCTTTTGCCTTTGCCAGTCAGCGGCCCCGCCTGTTTCTTAATCCGCAAAACCATGGGTATCAGCATGCAAGCGGCGGGCAAGGCCCTCCGAGACCTCGTCAAGGGTCTCAAAGGGCAGAAAGTGGCCGTATTAGGGCATATGCGCCCTGACGGGGACTGCATCGGCTCGCAGACCGCCCTCTGCCGGATGCTCCTGGCGGAAGGTGTCGACGCGATCTGCGTGAACCGCGACCGCATCCCCCCGAATCTCGTCCCTTACGCCGAGGGCGTGACGTTCGTCAAAGCCGCCGACTATGACGCGAAGGACCGCGTCGCTGTCACGGTCGACTGTGCCGATGCGTCCCGCGTCGGGACGGAACTGCTCGCCAAGTTCCCGGCCGGCGTCCTGGCCAACATCGACCACCACGCCTCGAATCCGGATTACGCACAGACCAACATCGTCGTCCGCGAGGCCGCCGCGACCTGCCACATCCTCGCCGCCGGTGCCCTCGCCCAAGGCCTCGCCGTTGATACCATTACCGCCAAGGCCCTGCACCTCGGCATCCTGACCGACACCGGCCGCTTTTGCTACCGCAGCACCACCGCTGACGTCTTCGCGATCATCGCGGAACTCGTCCGCCGCGGCGCCGACCCGGCCGAGGCCAACTACCGCGTCTTCGAACAAGAGAGCCGCGGCAAGCTCGAGCTCACCAAGCGCTTCCTCAATACCATCCTCTTCCACGAAGACGGAAAGATCTGCTCCGGCGAGCTCACCCAAGCGGACTACGCCGCCACCGGCACTTCGAAAGAAGATAAGGAAGGCCTTGTCGAATTCCCCCGCTCCGTCGAAGGCGTCGAGATCGCCGTGCTGATGGAAGAAGGCGCCGACGGCATCCGCGGCAGCCTGCGCGGCCGTGATCCCAAGCTCCGCCTCGACCTCTGTGCCGGCAAACTTAACGGCGGCGGCCACATGCTCGCAGCCGGCTTCAACATGCAGGGCTGCCGCTTGCCGCAGGACCGCGAGAAGATCCTCGGAATCGTCATCGCCCACTATCGCGAATACTCGGCGAAATGAGCGAGCCCGTCGCTGAACCCGCGGGCGTGCTGCTCGTCGATAAGCCACAAGGCATCACCTCGCACGACGTCGTGGACAGCGTGCGCCGACTCTATCGTACGCGTCGCGTCGGCCACGCCGGCACGCTCGACCCGATGGCCACCGGCCTGCTCATCGTGCTTGTCGGACGAGCGACCAAAGCCTCGGACCAACTGATGGCCCAGGACAAGGAATACCTCGGCGAAGCCACGCTCGGAATCGTCACCGACACCCAGGATGCCGAAGGCGAGACACTGGAGACGAATCCGGTGCCAGAAATTTCCGAAGCCCAGGTGCGCGCCGCCCTCGCCTCCATGCTGGGCGACCAGTTCCAGATTCCCCCGATGCATTCGGCGAAGAAGATTGGCGGCCAGAAGCTTTACGACCTCGCACGCAAGGGCATCGAAGTCGTCCGCGAACCCCGCGCCATCACCCTTTCTGAGTTCGAACTGATCTCGTGGCAGAGCCCTAAGATCAACTTCCGCGTCCGTTGCACCAAGGGCACCTACGTCCGTACGCTCGCCTTGGACCTCGGCCGCAAGCTTGGACCCGGCGCCCATCTCTCGATGCTCCGTCGCATACGCTCCGGCCAGCTCGACCTTTCGCGCGGCCACACGCTCCCGCAGCTTGGCGCCATGAATGACGACCAGCTCGTCGCGGCCCTCGTGCCCGTGAGCGAAGCCGCGCCCACCGCATGAGCCTTCCCCTCCATCTTGCCATCGGCGCCTTTGACGGCGTGCACCTCGGCCATCGCGCCGTCCTGCACTCCGCCCGCAAAGCCGCCCGGGCGGACGGAGGTATCGTCGGCGTGCTCACCTACGACCCGCACCCGAGCAAGGTGCTGCGCCCCGAGTCGGCGGTCCCGCTGATCCTCACCCGCGCCCAGAAGGATGAGCGCCTGACGGAAGCCGGCGCCCAGCTCATCCATCACGAGAGGTTCGATCGCGCGCACGCTGGCATCGAGGCGGCGGATTTCCCGAAGTGGCTGAAGACGACCTTCCCCCACCTCAAGTCGCTCCACGTCGGTTCCAATTTCCAATACGGTCGCGGACGTGCCGGCAACGGCGAGACGCTCATCGCGCATGGCACCGCCGAAGGCCTCGGCGTGAAGCTCGTCGCAGCGGTGCACCTAGGCGACGAGACGGTCAGCAGCTCGCGTATCCGCCAGTGCCTCGCCGCCGGCGAACTCGACCTCGCGAACGCGATGCTCTTACGGCCATATGAAGCCGAGGGCACGATCATCGGCGGACGACGACTCGGCCGCACCATCGGCTTCCCCACGGTCAACATCGCCTGGGAGCCTGAGCTTAAGCCCGCCTACGGCGTCTACGCCGTCGAAGTCATCTTCAAAGGGGAAGCCATGCCCGCCGTCGCGAATTACGGCCAACGCCCCACCGTCGAAAGCGGTCCCGTCGCTCCCCTGCTCGAAGCGCATGTCCTCCGCGGCACCGCGCCGACCACCGGTGATGCCGTGCGCGTCCGCTGGGTCCGACGGCTCCGAACCGAACAGAAGTTCGCCGACCTCGCGGCCCTGCAGGCGCAGATCGCCAAGGACTCCGCGCAGGCCAGGCAGGCGCTCGGCTTGCTCGGTTAGCTCAACCGACAGTCTGAGCGAACTTCTGGATGATGCCGCCGAAGGCGCCGTTCGAGAAGAAAATGACGCAGCGCGGGGACTGGTCCGACTTCACGAGAGCCGTGAGTTCAGCGAGCAAGGCGTCGTTCGAGGCGGGCGCGAAGCCCTTCTTGCCGGCAGCGGTAATCGCGGCGGCCACGCCTTCGCTGTCAAAGCGTTCTTCGCCGAGCTTGTCGGCGCGGTGAGGCGGAGCCAGGAAGGCGACATCGGCCTTCTTGAGCGCTTCACGGAAAGCATCCTGCATCACTTTGCGGGCGGCGGTATTGCTCCGTGGCTCGAAGCAGGCGACCAGGCGGTGCTTCGGATAACGGGCGCGCAGGGATTCCAGCGTCAGGTCGAGGGCCGTCGGATGGTGGCCGAAATCTTCGATGACCGTCAGGTCAGCGCGATCGACGAGCACCTGCTGGCGACGCTGCACGCCTTGGAAGGAGTTAAGCGCCTCGAGCTTCAGCTTGGTCGGATCCTTAGCGTCGATCAGCAAGCCGGCGGAGACCGCGGCCATCGCCGCGTTACGGGCGTTGAAGAGGCCCGGCAGGGCCCACTTCACCCTGCCCCACTCCTTGCCCTTCCAGAGCAACGTGAAGGACGAGCCCGTCGATGATTCCTGGAAGTCAGCGATGTCGGCATCATTGCCAGCGCCCGTGCCCACGCGGACGACCGGAGCCCACGCGACGTTCTTCACCAGACCGAGGACATTGGCGTCGTCGCCATTCGCGACGATTACGCCATCGCGCGGGACGATGCGAATGACATGCGCGAAGGTGCGGAGCACGTCGTCGAGGTCGCGGAAGATATCGGTGTGGTCGAACTCGCAGTTATTGATCGCAAGCACGTGCGGCAGGTACTGGATGAATTTGCTGCGCTTGTCGCAGAAGGCCGAGTCGTATTCGTCGCCCGCGAGGACGAACGGGCCGCCCCGCTTGCCGGGGTACGAAGAATCCGGCAAGTCGCGCGGGACACCGCCGACGAGCCAGCCCGGCTCAGTTCCGTTGGCCTTGAGAAGGACCGCAGCCATGCAGGTCGTGGTGGTCTTACCATGAGTGCCAGCGACGACGACGTTGCGGCGTTCGTTCAGCAGGCGGGTGCGAAGCAGTTCCGGGAGCGAAACGTAAGGCTGCGTGCGGGCTTCGAGCAGCCACTCCACTTCGGGATGGCCGCGGGAGGCGATGTTGCCGACCACGACCAGATCCGGCTTAACCTGAGCGAGACGTTCGGCAGACCAGCCTTCGAGGATATCGACGCCCGCGTCACGGAGGTGGTCGGACATCGGCGGGTAGATCCCCGTGTCGGACCCCATGACCTCATGACCTAAGGCGCGCATCAGCAAGGCGGCGTTACCCATCGCCGTGCCGCAGATGCCCATGAAATAAATGCGCATGGGGCTGATAAAAGCCCTCGGGGGGCCAAGGGCGAGAAACTTAGGCGGGGCGACCTCCCCAAACAGGAGGACCCCGGTCACCTTGCGGCGGCCGGGGTCCTGTACCTGACTTTGACTGTGCTAGCTTAGCTTTCGTTGTCGGTTACCTGACTGACCGTCTGTTACCTTCGTTGTCTGACTGGCTTTCCGTCTGTTTTCACCGACTTCCGGCCATACCGACTTCGACTTTCACCGACTGGGCCGTCCTTACTGACAACCGGCCGGCACCGCACCGTCCTTACGCCGCGCGTCCCAGGTCGCCTAGGTCTGTCGGATGCGGATGATTCCTTTTTTCCTTATCTAGACGATGGCGGCGGCGAAGCTGGCGGTCGACTTTATCGACCAAAATATCGATGGATTTGTAGAGGTCGTCCGACTCCTCCCGGACGACGATGTCCGGCCCCGGCAGTTCGAGCCGGATCTGGGCCCCGAATTCGCGACTATGGTCGCTGCAGCGGGTGTAGACGAGTTCGACGAGCACGCGGATGATCCGCGGGTTGTGGCGCAGCAGTCTTTCGACCTTGGCGCACACCGTTTCCTTCAGGGCGGCGGTAAGGTCCATATGGACCCCCGTCACGACGATCGGAGCACTTGTCATGTGTGTTGTGTTTTTTGGGGTGACGTGAGACTCTGCGCCCATGTCAAAGAACAAGACCGTCGATGAATTCTTCAGGAGTTTTTCCGTGGTCATCATATCAGGGGCTTCTTCCGGGATCGGACGCGCGATACTTTCGCGTGTCAGTCATTCTGAGACCAAAGCCGCGGTGTTCAACCTTTCCAGGACGATACCTGAGGGGGTCCCGAATTACCTGAACTTCACTCACCTTACCTGCGATCTCTCGCAACCCGCTGACATCGCGTCGGTTGTCTGCGAATTACGGAAACTAATGCCCCGAGAAGGCAGGATGCTACTGATTAATAACAGCGGCTTCGGTGCCTACGGAGAGTTTCCGGCGCCCGGCGTCGACCACACCTTGAAGATGATCGACGTCAATGTGCGCGCGCCGGTCGAACTCACGGGCCGTCTGTGGGACGAATTGAAAGCGCGCGGAGGCATGGTCGCCACCGTCGCATCGCTCGCCGGCTTCCAGCCCACGCCGTTGATGACGACGTATGCCGCGACAAAATCCTTCATGCTCGACTGGAGTGTCGCGCTCGATGCCGAAGCGAAGCGACACGGCATCCGCTGCGTGGCGATCTGCCCTGGCCCTGTCTCGACGAATTTCTCCAAAGCCGCCGGCTTCGCGAGCTCGACCGGCCTAGGTGGGCAGACCTCAGAAGAATGCGCCGACGAAGCCGTCCGTGGCATGGCGGCTCATCGCCCGGTGGTCGTCACGGGCTGGAAGCATAAGATCCTGGCCGTCTTCTCGGCACGTCTACCTAAGCCTTGGGCGGCCGCCATCGGCCTGCGCATGATCCAACGCCTCCGTCTGGACCGCTTCGTGAAGAAGGCCTGAGCCTACTTCGCGCCGTCGAGCAGTTCGCGGGCGTGGGAGAGCGCGACCTTGCTGGCGCGGTCGCCGAGCATACGGGCGAGCTCAGACTCGCGGTCCTTGCGCTTACCATGGACCGGGGCGATTTCGACCGTCGTCGACTTGTCATCCTGCGTCTTCGTCACGACGAGATGGGCATGGCCGAGCGCGGCGACCTGAGGGAGGTGCGTCACGCAGAAGACCTGGTGGCCCTTGCCGAGGGCGGCGAGTTCACGGCCGACCTGCGCGCCGATCTCGCCACCGACATTGGCGTCGACCTCGTCGAAGACCAGCACCGGAGTGCGGTCGACGGCGGCGAGCACGGTCTTCAGGGCCAGCATCACGCGGGCGGCTTCGCCACTAGACGCAATCTGGTCGAGCGGCAGGAGATCCTGACCGGCGTTCGGGCAAAAGAGGAAGCGGACCGCATCGGCGCCTTGGGGTCCGAGCTCGGCGACCGCGACCTCGATGCGCAGGTCGGCCTTCTTGAAGCCGAGCGAGCCCAGCATCTTGCGGACGGCGGTGGCGAGTTTATCGGCGGCCTTGGTGCGGGCGGCGCGCAGGGCTTCGGCTTGCTTGCGGAGATCCTTCTCCACCTTGGCTGCCTCGGCCTTAAGCTTCGACACGCGGGCTTCGACGTCACCCTGTGAAGCCAAGCGACGGCGGAGCGCCTCGCGCTTCTCGCGGACCGCTTCGGCGCCCGGTCCATACTTGCGGCGGAATTCCAGCCAGAGGTTCATCTTCCCTTCGAGTTCGGCGGCGGACTCATCGTCGGAGGAAAGTCCGCGGCCCAGACGAGCGAAGTCGGCGCGGATGTCTTCGGCCTCGGCGGCGAGGGAGTTAAGACGGTCGCGAAGCGCTTCGGCCTCGGCGTCGATGCGGGCGATATCATCGCCGGCCTTGAGAAGTTTTGGCATCACCTCGCCGAGGCCATCGGAGCCTAGGCCAGACTCCAGCTGGCCGAGCAATGCCGCGAGCTCCTGGGCCCGGGAAGAGCGGGCGTGGTCGCGTTCCAACTTCGTGATGGCCTCTTCAGAAAGGTCGAGCGAATCGAGCTTATCGAGCTGGGAGCGAAGGAAAGCTGCTTCGTCTTCGGAAAGACGTTCGGCCGTAGCGGCTTCGGCGGCTTCGCGGAGCAGATCATTGCGCAGACGCCAGCCAGTGCGGTAGGTCGCCAGCGCGGAGGCCAAGCCCGCGTGTAGATCGAGCATCTCCAGCTGGGTCTCGGCGCGCATCAGCTTCTGTGGTTCGCCTGGGCCGTGGAAATCGATCCAGAGTTCGCCGAGCTGCTGAAGTTGTGTGAGCGTGGCCGAGCCGCCGTTGATTGAGATTCGTCCCGCCTTGGTCGCATGGACCGAACGCTTCAGGATGAGCAGGCCATCGTCGCAAACCGGCAGGTCGAGGGATTTGAGGACCTCGTCGAAACGCTTGTCGCCGTCGGTCTCGAGCTCGGCTTCGACTGAGCATTCCTCGGCGCCCTTACGGACGATTGTCTTCGCGGCACGATTACCCGCGAGGAGCGAAAGCGCACCGAGCAAGACTGACTTGCCTGCGCCGGTCTCACCCGTGACCACCGTGAAGCCCGAACCCAGTTCGAGCTCGGTGCGATCCATCAGGGCGAGGTCGCGGATTTGAAGGCGGCGGATCATGCGGAGGGACGACTGCCGAACAAAGCGGAGCCGACACGGACGCAAGTAGAACCTGCGGCGACGGCGGATTCAAGGTCTCCGCTCATCCCCATCGATAATTCCGGGAGCGCCACGCCGAAGCGGGCGGCGAGAGAGTCCCGGCAAAGACGAAGTTCGGCGAAGGTGCGGTCGGCGATCGCGGGATCATCGGAGAGTGGTGCGATGGCCATCAGCCCCTTCACGACCAAGGCCGGCTGGGCCAGAGCGGCCTCGAGCAGGTGCGGGGCGTCGGCGAGGTCGCACCCGAACTTGGCGGGATCATCGCCGGAATTGACTTGGATCAGCACCTCCCGGCGCAACCCCATCTCGCCGGCCAGCCGGCCGAGGCGGGTGGCCAGTTCGGCGGAATCCACGCTTTGGATGACATCGAAAACCTGCAGGGCATGCTTGGCCTTATTGGACTGGAGGTGGCCGATGAGTTCCCAGCGGAGGTCGGCCGGGGCCAGGGGGCGCTTCTGGACGGCTTCCTGGACGCGATTCTCGCCCACCGCCCGTAATCCAAAGCCATAGGCGAGCAAAGCGGCCTCAATTGGGTGGGTCTTGGTGACGGGCAGGAGGCGGACGGAGGCGGGGTCGCGGCCGACGCGGGCGCAGGCGGCTTGGATGCGGGCCAGCACCCCCTCGCAATGGGCCTTAAACTGGTCGGAGGTGACCATCTGAACCAGAGGGAGGGAGAACGGACGGGGAGTCAACCAGTCGGGCTCCCCAGGGCACCTGGAGGGCCAAGGCCTAGGATTAGCATATCTACACTTGAAGCCCTAACCCATTAGATTCATTAATCATGGAGTCTTTCATTCCCATGCATATCGAGAACCTGAAGATCTTCCGCGACCTGGTGGACAACGAAAGTTTCTCCAAGGCGGCCAAGCTCAACGCCATCACCCAGTCGGCCGTCAGCCAGCAGCTGCGCTCGATGGAAAAGCATTTCAACGTTCTGATCGTCGACCGCAGCCAGAAGCAATTCCGGCTCACGCGCGAAGGCCGTAGCCTCTATGAGGCCGCCAAGGATATCCTCAACCGCTACGAACAGGTCGGCAGCGAGATGCAGGAGATGCGCAAGGTCGTCAGCGGCACCGTCCACATCTCGACCATCGTCTCGATCGGCCTCCATGAGCTCCCGCCGCACGTGAAATCGTTCATGCAGGAATTCCCGCACGTCAACGTGCGCGTCGAATACCGTCGCTCGAACCTCGTCTACGAGGACGTCATCTCGAACGCGGTGGACTTCGGTCTCGTCGCCTTCCCGCAGAAGACCCGCCAGGTCGAGATCATCCCCCTGATGGAAGACCAGCTCGTCGCCATCTGCTCGCCCAAGCACAAGCTTGCGGGCAAGAAGGAGATCGACCTCGCCGACCTGCAGGGCGGCAAGTTCATCGGCTTCGACCAAGATATCCCGACACGCAAGGCGCTCGACCAATTCTTCCGCGAACAGCGCATCGAGCTCGAGCCCTCCATGGAGTTCGATAACATCGAAACGCTCAAGCGCGCGGTCGAAGTCGACGCCGGCGTGGCGCTCGTGCCCGAAGGCACCATCCGCCAGGAAGTCGAGCAAGGCACGCTCGTCATGCTGCGCCTGCGGGACCGCCGCGTGGCCCGCCCGTTGGCCATTCTACATCGCAAAGGCCGCGTCCTGACGCCGGCCATGAAGCGCTTCATGACGCACCTCATGAACAGCGCCGGCAGCAAGCCCGCGGCCTGATCAGACGCGACGGCGGGATGCCTGGGCCGCGACCGCGAAGCCCGGCAACGCCTGCGCGCACAGCAAGCCTAGCCCCAGCCAGAGCAACGCTTGGTCGGGCGGCGAACGCAGGGCCGTAGCGGCGAGCCCCCACCAGAGGAAGGCGCCGAAAAGCGGCGGCCACGCGCGGCGCAACGCCGCGCGCGCGAGGGACCACGAACCTAACAACACCGCCGCAAGCGCCGTCGCCACCGGAGCGGACAGGAGGCCCCGGGCAAAATACGCATACGCGACGAAACCTAACGCCACGACGAGCCCGGCGAGCACCGCGGCGTTCACGCGGAAATGCGTGGGGAGCAGGTACAGCCGCACCCGGTGGGCGTGCAGGTAATAAGCCGAGGCGACGATCCCCATGATCAACGTGAGCGTCCAGATATAGCGCGGACCGCTGATCGGGATCTCGAAGCGGAGAATCGCCCACTGCGCCAGGAAGCATTTCGCGAGGATCAGCGACCAGATGGCGCCGAGCCGATCGGTCACCAGCGACTCACGATAGGCACGTTCGACGGAGAGCGAGAGCTCCGTGTCTTGGGCGGGGGGAAGGGAAGTGACGGGCATGGGCTACCTCGCCCATAACTTGAGGCTGCGGATCGCAACCGCAACCGGAGGAGGCACTTCTTTTTCCCAGCCGCCCTCGTTCTTGCGGATACGTTCGGCCAAGGTGCGCGGCTGGCAGGCCATCGCGAGGGGGTCCGCCCCCGTGATGGGCACTAGGAAGCCGTTATTGAGCAGGTGCTGGAACAGGCCGGCCACCGAGGGGCGCATCTGGATAGCGGAAGCGGTCACGACCGAATCTTCGGCGACGCTATAACTCTCCGGGAAGCAGACCTTGCAGGCGACCGGGTCTAAGATCAGGCGGCGGAGCTGATCGCCGCGCATCGGGTAGACCATGACGCGGACGCCATCCTTAAAGAGACGGCCGCAAGATTCTAGGACGCCGCCTTCGAGGTGGGTGTAGTGCTCGGGATTAAAGAGGTCGACGAGGTTGTTCATGCCCGCCACCAGCGTGATGCTCCCCGTGGTGTGCAGACGAAAGTAGGCCGGGAGACGGTACCAGCCGCGATGGCGCGTGACGAGGAGGGGGTGCTGCATCGCACCCACGAGGCGGATGCGGTCGATGAGTTCGGATTCAGGGTGCGGGTCGGAGCCGATGCACATCTCGAACAGCGGGACCACGTCCTTGCCGCCCTCGGGCAGGGCACGCAAAGCGCAGGCGAGCATGTCCACATTGACGATCGAGACGGGGCGGAAGGTACCGCGGGCGACCAAGACCGAACGCTTGTGGAAGTATTCGCTCGGAACCTGCGGATCGCCTTCCGGACCGAAGAGCACGGCGTCCGTGAGGCCGAGGCGGACCAGCCGCAGGGCGGCCGCGCGATTGTCGAAGGCGCCAAAAGCCGGCCCGCTGAAATGGACGAACTCGACCTCGACGCGGCCGGCCCCAACCTCATCGACCAAGGCGTTGAGGAAGTTGTCGACGCTATCGCGCGTGTTGAGGGCGGCGTGGATGAGGTTCACGCCGACGGCGCCTAGGGCGTCCTGCTGGCGTCCCGCGTCCTTATCCCAGAGACGAAGATGGAGGATGACCTCGCTTGGCTCGGCCTGGGGATGGTCTTGAAAGCGGATGCCGATCCAAGAGTGACCCTGCCCTTTACCGTCATGAGGGGTCGTCGCCACCGTGTCGGCGAAGGCAAAGAAGCGGGTCACCGGGCCACGTTCAGCTTTCAGGCGATCGACCAGAAGGCCGTACTCATGGTCGAGCATCTGCTCCAGCCGTTGCCGGGAAACATAGCGTTGAGGGTGGCCGTAGATCGCGTCGCTGACACGCATATCATAGGCGGAGATGCTCTTTGCCACCGTACCTGAGGCTCCGCCCGACTTGAAGAAGTGCCGGACCACTTCCTGCCCCGCCCCGATCTCGGCGAAGGCCCCGTAGGCCGACCGATCAAGATTGATGGCCAACGCCTTGCGGGAAGTGCCGGCGCCGGCCGAGGACGTGTTCTCTGACATAGCGAGAAACTAGGCCCCGAGACGGGCGGCATCGAGAGGAAAGGGGTATCAATAATGAGCTTTTGGTTGGCGAAAAGGAGACACGAAAGCATCATTTTAACGACACCCACCCCTCTCCCCGTCCCATGAAAGATTTCTTCCAGTCTGTCTTCGCCTCCGTGCTCGGTACTTTCCTCGCCGCGGCCATCAGCGGCTTTGCGTTGATCGCCCTCATCGTCTCGCTCGCGAGCTCAGCCGGCAGCAACCATGAGTCCGCCGCGGTCTCCGTGAAGCCCAAGTCGATGCTCGTCATCGGCGGAGATCTCACGATCAACGATACGCCCGCCCACGGCACCCCTGGCCTCGACCTTTTGCTGCTCGGCGGGAGCGGACCTGAACTCGACCTGCTCCGGGCGCTGGAAGCGATCGATCTCGCCGCCAAAGACCGGAATATCGTCGGCATCCTGCTGAACGGCCCGCTCGCCGCCGGCGTCACCCAGAAGGCCGAGCTCCGCAAGGCCATCGCCGCCTTCAAGACCAGTGGTAAGCCCGTCATCGCTTGGATCGAGAACGGCAGCCAAGGCGAATACTACCTCTCCAGCGTCGCGGACAAGGTCTACGTGCATACCGCGGGCGAACTCGAACTGAAGGGACTCGCCTCGTATCACACCTACTACGGGGACTCGCTGAAGCTACTAGGTATCGGCGTGCAGGTGACCAAGGTCGGCAAATATAAGTCCGCCGTGGAACCTTACCTCGGCGGGGTCATGAGCGACTCCGCCCGCGAGCAGTCTGAAGCCCTGATGGGAGGAATCTGGAAGCGCATCCTCGCCGACATCGCCAGATCGCGAAGCCTTTCCCCCGGTGCTCTCTCCAAGGCAGTCAACTCGGCCGGCGTCTTTAACGCCCAGAAAGCGGTGGAGTTCAAGCTGGCCGACAAGGCCATGCATCGCGACGAGCTCGTCAAGCAGGTCCTGGTAGCGGGTGCGGCCGCCGACGACTCGGGGACTTCCTTCCAGCAGGTAAACCTGCACCGCTATGCCAATAAGGTGACCTTGCCGCACAACGGCCCACGGATCGCGATCGTCTACGCTGAAGGCGAGATTGTCGACGGCTGGGGTGCGCCGGGCATCATCGGCGGCGACCGCCTAGCCCGTGACCTACGCCTGCTGCGCGGCGACAATCGTATCAAAGCGGTCGTGCTCCGCGTGAATAGTCCGGGCGGCTCAGCCTTCGCCAGCGACGTCGTCGCGCGCGAGGTCGGACTCCTCAAGAGCCAGGGCACTCCCGTCGTCGTCTCCATGGGCGATGTCGCGGCCAGCGGCGGCTACTATATCGCCGCCAAAGCCAACCTCATCATGGCCGACCCCTCGACGATCACGGGTTCAATTGGCGTCTTCGGCCTCCACTTCAATTACGGCGAGCTAGCAAAGAAGGTGCAGCTCGGCACCGACGGCGTGAAGACCGCCCGTTACGCGGATCTGCTGGCCGAGCATCGCGCCGCAACCCCCGAGGAACTGGCGATCGTGCAGGCCTCCGTCGACGGCGTCTACGAGGACTTCCTGCGGATCGTCGCCGAGGGACGCGACCTGAAGCGTGACGGCGTCCACGAGATTGCCCAAGGACGCGTCTGGCTCGGCGAAGACGCCCGCGGCCTGCGCCTTGTGGATAAGCTCGGCGGCCTACGCGATGCCATCAAGGAAGCCAAGCTGCTGGCCAAGACCGAGGAGGCCGAGCTGATCCAAATCCCGGCGCTGAATTCTGGCCGCGAGAACCTGCTCCAACAACTTCTCTCGGACGGCGACAACGACTCGCCTCTCTTCTCCAAGGCATCGGCGGATCCCGCCAAGGAGTTCCTCAAGGCGAACGCCAAGTGGCTGCGATCGATTCGCGCCTTGAACGACCCGAAGGGCGTATACCTCACCTGCCCGCTCATTCCAGAGCGCCGGTAAAGAGCCTTACGGCTTCTTTGGCATCTGAGCCTTGGCCTCCGCGAGCCAGCCCTGGAGCTGCTTCACGCGGGTGCTGTCGGACGGGTGCGTCGAGAGGAATTCCGGCGTCTTGCTTCCAGCCTTACCGAAACGGCTCCAGAAAGCCGGCGCGGCCTCCGGGTTGTAGCCAGAGCGGGCCATGAACAGTAGGCCGAGGTAATCGGCTTCCGATTCATGGCTGCGGCTGAACGGAAGCAGGATGCCATACTGGGCGCCGATACCCACGGCGGCCATCCAGGAGGAACGGGTCTTGGCCGAAGAATTCTTGGTGGCCTCATCGGCCACGGCGGCCGCGATGGCGACCCCTACCACCTGCGAGACGCGCTCGGAGCCATGACGACAGATGACGTGGGCGACCTCGTGGCCGAGGATCACCGCGATGTCGTCGTCAGTCGGCGCATACTGGAACATGCCCGAGTTAAAGCCGATCTTACCGCCAGGCATGGCGAAGGCGTTGGGCGTCTTGTCGTCGATGATCGCGAACTCCCACTTCGAGGTGGGCGGCAGGACGCCGGCCTTGTCGTCACGGCGGGCAGCGGCGACGATCTTCAGGCCGATCTCCCTGATCTTGGCCAGGCGCTGGTCGCTCGGTAGTTTCTTCATCTTCGAGAACTCCGACGCGGACATCGAAGCCACTTCTGATTCTTCGACGAGGATTAACTGGGAGCGACCCGTGATGGGCACGTTCTGACAGCCGACGAAGGCGAGAGCGGCCAAAAGGAGGAGGAGCGGGCGCATGGGGAATCAGGATTTCTCCGAACCTGCGCCGGACTGGCCGCGCGGTTCGTCGACGTAGTACTTGCGATAGGAGGAATCGTAGGTGTCCGTGTAGGCGGAGGCCATCCGGAGGGACATCGCATTGAGCACGACTCCGAGCAAAGGAGCTTGGGCTTCGCGCAGACGAGCCAGACAGGAGGTTGCGTTACGCAGGTTGACGGTGTTGTAACGGACGACGTAGAGAACGCCGTCGCTCTTCGGAAGGAGATGGAGCGCATCGGAGACCGCGCCGATGGGCGGGGAGTCGATGAAGATGCGGTCGTAGCGCCCACGGAGCTCGTCGATCATGGCGAGGAACTTAGGGTTGTTGATGACTTGGGTCGGATTCTTGCAGCTCAGGCCGACCGGCAGGACGTCCAGGCCGGGAAAGACGTCGTGGACGATCGCTTCGTCAATGGACATCTCGCCGTTGAACCATTTGCTCAGGCCGCCATCACCCGTGAAGCCTAGCGACGGCCCGACGTTAGGGAGGCGGAGGTCGGCGTCGATGATGAGCACGCGCTCCGAATGTTGGGCAAAGATCAGCGCCAGATTCGTCGCGACGAAGGTCTTACCTTCGCTGGGACGAGTGGAAGTGACCAGGAAGACGCGCGCCTTCGAGACGGCCGGATTGACCTTGAGGGCGGAGTAGATGGAACGGACCGCTTCGGTGGCGATGCGGTCCTTGTCCTGGCGAGCCAGTAACGCGCGGTCCGGACCAGAAACGTTGGCGACGCGGGGCACGGTGCCGATGAGCGGCAGGCCGAGGGAGTCTTCGACGTCCTTGGCGGACTTGATGCGGGAGTCCAAGGTCCCGATGACGACGATGAGGACGACCCCGAAGAGCAGCCCCGAACCCACGCCAACCAGCGCGTTGAAATAGTAGTTCTTGTTGATCGGCTTATCCGAGACGGAAGGGGCATCGAGGATACTGATTGAGGTACTCGTACCGGAGGTGGAGGAGCGAAGCTTGGCCTCCTCGTAGCTGAGCTTCATCCGGCCGAGGAATTCCTCACTCGCCTTGATATCTTTGTCGACGCGCTCGAGCTCGACGTTGGCGGCCTGCAGTTTGGAAAACTCCTCCTCCTTCGCGAGGAGGTTGCGCAGAATCGCTTCAAGGCGGGCCTTGGCGTTCTCCAGCGAGCTGCGGCGGGACTTGATCGCCTGACTGACTGCTTCCTTAAGCTGGTTGTCGAGCTGCTTCAGAGCCTCGCGTTCGGCGACAAGCTTCGGGTGCTGATCCGTGTAGGTCTCAATCATCTGGCTGACGCGGATCTTGGAGGCGCTGATGGCCGTCTGGGTGGCGGCGACGTCGCTGTCGGCGCGAATCTGCGGGATGTCGCCGAGCGGACGGCCCTCCTTCTCGTAGCTGGCGATGACCGAGACCAGGATCTCGTTCTCGTCGATCTGCTTACGGGTCTCTTCACGGTCCTTCACGAGCACGGAGCGTTCCGTCGTGAGGGTGTTGGTGTCCTTCGCGATGGAGAGGAGCTTCTGGTTCTTGATCAGGTCGTTCTTCTGCTCGTAAAGTCGGCGGACCCTATCCTCGAGGGTCTCGATCTCGATCCGGGCTTTCTCGATAAGCGGATTGGTCACCATCAGGCGGTCGTCCTCGCTGTACTTCTTGATGGCATCACAGAAGTGCCGGGCGACCTGCCGGGCGAGGTCCCGGTTAGGATGGGTGAAATCGACGTTGATGACCAAGGTCTGTCTCTGCGGATTGATACCGCGCTGCCTGGCGAAAACCTCCTGCTCGGTCAGCGGGCCAGAGAAAATGTTGCCGCCCTGATAGGGCAGAAGGACGAGCTTTCGCTCGTCGGCGGTGAGGCGCTTCGAGACGCCTTCGATGATATTGGCGCTGCGCATCGCCTCAACGGCCGTGAAGAAGTCGTCGTTCGAGACGATCTTGAAGTTATCGTCGGCCGCCGAGGAGCCGCCGTTGATCGTGGGAGCGAGGCGGAAGACGCGCAGGCGACCGGTGGCACGGTACTCCGGGACGGTGTTATAGGTGTTGAGAAGGGACAGCGTGAGGAAGACGAGCGTGGACAGCAGGACCCACCAGTAACGCTCGCGGAGCATCAGCAGATAGTTGTGGATCGGATTGCCCTCCCCTGCCCCGCCGCGGTTGTAGGCGCCGGAGTTGCCGTAACCGTAGCCGCCGTTACCGGCGCCGTAGTTGCCATAGCTGCCGTACGAACCGTAGCCGCGATTGCCGCCGCGTGCAGGTTCGGGCGGGCGATTGTCCGACGAGGGTTCCGGGGTGGCCATGGAAAGGGATCAGATGCGGCTGTCGCGGACGTAGATCTGGTCTTCATCCTCTAGGATGAAGTCCGGCTCGTCGCCGTCGTCGATACGACGGACATCCTTGGAGATCACGAACGTGGAGCCGTCGCGACTGCGCTTGATCGCAACGTCGGAACGATTGCCACGCGGGAGGACTCCGCCGGCCATGGAGAGGGCCCGACCGAGGGTGAGCGTCTCTTCAGGAGGGATGGACACTGGGCCGGGCTTGCCGACATAACCCGAGACGTAGACGCGGCGCTCGGCATAGGTGACAATCGAGATCGTGACCTGGGGCTTCTTGAAATAGACCCGGAACTGGTTCGACAGCTCGACCTGGGCTTGCGTGAGCGTGAGGCCGGCGACAGGCACGAGCTTCTTGAGGAAGGGAATGTCCACCGTGCCGTCGGAGTTGATGCGACGTTCGATCTGCGTGTCGGGTTCGTTGATGACCAAGATACGGATGAAGTCGCGGGCACGGAGACGGTAGCTATTCTGGCTGCCGGCTGGCTCGGCCTGGATCGTCGACGTCGCCACGACATAGTCGGAAGCAGCGGCGACGGGCACGCTGCCAGCGACCTCAGCCGCAACCGGAGCGGTCGCCACGGGAGCAGGCGCCGCCGAGGGATCGGAAGCCCCACGCCCAAGGGTGAGGACATTCTCTGGCTCGAAGGAGGCGGAGGTGACCGGGCTGGACCCCGAAGAAGAGCAAGCGGCCAGCAGGACAACGGCACAGAAAGCACCGAGCAGGCTTTTCAAGACGGAGGACATGGAAGTAAAATAGGGAGACCAGGCCTTCCGGTCAACCGGTCCTGCTCAACCGTTCGCCGAGACGAGAGCCTCAGTAGCGGAAAGCCGCCGAGAGGGTGAAAGCGTTCGAGGTGTAGGTCGAACTCGCCACGGAAGCCGTGGAATCGTTGAGGCTGTAGCTGGCCTGGAAGGTCAGGTGCTTGGAATACTTGTAATCTGCGCCGAGGGTATAGGCGTAGGTATCGACCTGGCTGGTGCTGGCGAAGACGTCGCTCTTGGTGACCGAGAAGTTGAGGTTGAGATCCTCGGAGGCGTTATAGCCGATGCCGTAGGTGTAGTTTTTCGAGGCCATCTGGCTATTGGTCGAGGAAGCCGTGATGTCGCGGGAGAGCGTCAGCGATTGGCTGAAGCGTTCGGTGAGCTGGTGGCTCAGGTTGACCGAGTAGGAGAGGTCGGAGTCCTTGGCGGCGCTATCGTAGTGATACTGCGAGTAGCCTACGCGGACGTTACCGTTGAGTTTACCGGATTCGGTGAGCTGTCCCTTCAGGGTGAGGCCGGCAAAGTTCTTCACGAGCTGCTGGTGGGCAAGCGCCGGGCGAGGAGCGCCAGCCTGGCTGTAATAGGGGGCGGCGGAGTAATCCGTCACGTCATGCTGCAGGGCCAAGCCGAAGCTGAGCTTCTCAAAGGCCTGGTAATCAAAGCTGAGCGGCATGGACTTCGTGTTCAGCTCGGTCAGCGTATTCGTATTGTAGACGAGGTTTGGGGCCGTACCGGTCGTCACCGGGTCGAGGTATTGATTATAGGAATTCGAGTAACCCAGACCGACGCTGAGCTTCTCCGTCAGCTTGTAGTCGGCACGGAACGAATGGGCGTAGCTGGCCTGGCGGACGAGGGTCGCGCCCAGGATGCCGCCGAGGCCCTGCATCTGGAGGTCGTCGTTACGTGCGGTCACGCGATAGGAAGAATCGACGGACAAGGAAAGCGGGCCGCCGTCGGCGAAGCGGATACCGACAGCCAGGGCGTCGCGGGAATCCTCGAGGTCGGACAAGGTCTTGTCCGTGAAATTCACGAAGGTACGCTTGACCGAAATGGTGGCGGAAAGCGCCGAGTCCTTACCGTACTCAAGCAGGAAGCCCGGAGTCACCATCCAGCTGGTGGCGGACGTCTTGGTCGAGCTGGAGTAAAGGTTGTCAGTCACTTCGAGGCTGGCGGCAGCGTCGAAGTAGATGTCACAGTCGTTGCCGATCTGGACGAGCGGCGAGGAAGGAATCCAGTTGGCGCCCTGGACCAGAGCGGAAGCGGTGAGTACCGAGGCAGCGAGGAGGAAGCGAGACATGGGAGGTGGCTTGGGTTGGGCTTGGGGTTGAATGAGAGATAGGCAAATCAGGAGTAGTTATCAACCCCCAAACCGTCAGGAAGTTGCCTAAAACAAAGCCCCCACCCTTGCGGGCGGGGGCTGATTCCCATCCTCGACGCTCCGCTTAAGCAGAAGTCGGGGTCTGGAAGACGCGAATGCGACGATATGCAGGCAAACCTGTGCCAGCAGGGACGAGGTGACCCATGATCACGTTCTCCTTGAAGCCGGTCAGGTTGTCGCGCTTGGCCATCGTGGCGGCGTCAGTCAGGACTCGGGTCGTCTCCTGGAAGGAAGCGGCCGAGATGAAGGACTCGGTCTCGAGGGAAGCCTTGGTGATGCCAAGGAGGATCGGCTCGGATTCGGCAATCTGACCGCCGCGCTCGTTGATGGAGCGGTTGTTCTCCGCGAGGAGAGTACGGTCGACATGTTCGCCCCAGAGGTAATCGGAGTCGCCCGGCTCGGTGATGCGGACCTTGCGGAGCATGCGCGAGACGATGATTTCGATGTGCTTGTCGTTGATGACGACGCCCTGGGTACGGTAGACCTTCTGAATTTCGGTGATGAGGTAATCCTGCACCTTGGACTGGCCCAGGATGTCGAGGATGTCGTGCGGGTCGACGGCACCGTCCGTGAGGACCTGGCCCTGCTTCACCTTGTCGCCGGCGGCGACAATGATGTGCTTGCCGTGCGGAATGAGGTGCTCCTCTTCGCGGCCGATGGAGTCGGAGATCACGAGGCGCTTCTTGCCACGAATGGAAGGCTCGAAGCGAACCGCGCCGTCGATCTTGGCGATCTCGGCGGCGTCCTTCGGGGGACGGGCCTCGAAGAGCTCGGAGATGCGCGGCAGACCGGCGGTGATGTCCTGCGTCTTGGCGGCCTGGCGGGGGATCTTGGCGACGATAGAGCCCCGGCTGACCTTGTCGCCTTCGTCCACTTCGACGCGGGCGCCGGCGGGAATCGAGAAGGAACCGACTTCCTTGCCGTTGGCGCCGATGATCTGAATCTGGGGATTCTGTTCGTCGGAGTGTTCGATGACGGACTTGTAGAACGTGTTGTTCGACGGGTCGCGCTCTTCGGTGAACGTCACGCCGGAGATCATGTCGACGAGACGGATCTTACCGTCGCCATTGGCGATGATCGGGGTGGAGTTAGGATCCCAGGCGGCGATGAGGACGCCCCTGTCGACCGGCTTGCCGTCTTCGACACCGACGACGGAGCCAGCGACGATACGGTATTCCTCGGTCGGCGAACCAGCCTCGTTGAGGAGGCGAATCGAGCCGTTGCCGTTGACGGCGATGAACTTGTCGCCGACGGAGACCGTGGTGAGGTCGACGTACTGGACGAGGCCCTTGCCCTTGGACTTGATTTCCGGGGTCTTCAGCTGAGCGACGCCACCGATGTGGAACGTACGCATGGTG
>SXGQ01740443.1_pt1 | contig 20619 bp, 34 predicted proteins | sample 3178371 | NCBI WGS metagenome assembly SXGQ01 (sample SAMN11356859, study PRJNA531348) | freshwater metagenome | isolation source: freshwater sample F1-20 | place: China: Fuxian Lake, Yuxi | collected 2017-12-25 | reverse complement strand
GAGTAGTTCGAATTTTCTTCCAAAAAATCAAATGCTTTTTGGAGTTTGTCTTGAAACACATAATAATCGTCACCATCCATATACGCGATATATTTTCCTTTGGCATTATTCAAAAGGAACTGAATGTTCTTCATGAAACCCCAATTCTCTGTTGCCTTGAAGTATTTCAATCGTGGATTTTTATTTGCTAATTTTTCCAAGACGGTATCCGTTTTGTCTGGACTAAAATCATCTCTCACCAAGACCTCGAACTCGAAATCAGTTTTTTGCCACAAAGCAGACAAAACCGCTTGGTCTATATAATAACAGAACTTGTAGGCTGGTATGATTACACTTAATTTAATATCACTCATAACTTTCTTAAATTGTCACCTACATAAATTCCAGATTCGTTTATGTTGTGGTGTACTGGACTATTCATACCAATTGTAACACCATCACAAATGCTTATTTTTTCTTTTACTGAAGCGTTTGTACCCAGATAAACATTATTGCCAATAACAACATCTCCTGACACCACAGAACTCGGCATTGCACTGAAATAATCACCTATTCTGCACCCGTGTCCAACGTGAACACCGCGATTAAGAATAGCGTGGTCTCCTATTACGATGTCTGTTGTTAAAATAGAATACGCTCCAATGAAACATCCTACCCCCAACTTTATGGTGGCATCGTCCATAAGTAACGCAGTTGGATGAATAAAACTCCAAAATTGTGTTTCTAAAGGAAGTTTATGAACCATTTTTTCTCTTGCGTTAGAATCACTCACGGGTATCATGATTGCATATTCTTCTGGATTAAAATTTCCTATTGGTTCTAAGTCGCTCGTTACATATTTATCATCAACAAATAATTTTATTGACTTGAATTTGTAACTAAGTTGGGCAATTACCTCACTGGCATGACCGCCAGCACCATATAAAGCCAGTTTTTTATGCATTTTTTTAATTTCAAAACCGTTTTCATTATTGATTTTCGATTGTTGCATAATTAAATTTTTTAAATTCTTCTCTATTGTCATCATTTATATTGATGATGTTTTTTATTTTGCCATCATAATAAATTATAATCTCATAATCCAGAAGTATAGAACCAAAACTACATAAAAACCAATTATTCTTTTTGATATTATCAAAATTATAAATTTTTGAATTTACAATTACTTTCACTGAAACGGATATTTCAGAAAAAGTATTGACTACTATAAAATCAACATTTTCATTTTTTTTATTATAAAAAGGAACTGCCCAAGTCAGTCTTTTTTCTTTAGATGATGTTTCAGATAAAAATAAATCACAACCTTGTTCAATAAAAATATTCACATTTTTATACAAGAGCCCTTTTTTATTTTTTTCATGAATATCTTGTGTTACTTTTTCATTAATTTTATTTGGACTATTTTCTAATAGTTTTAACAATTTTTCTTTGTTGTAATATAAAAACGTGTCATCAAGATTTTCTATGTCTACTGATTGAAAAAAACCTTGTGAAAATTCAGAACGATACAAATTCCTATTTAATTCACATTTATATAAAATCACACCATAATTTTCTAATAATTTTGAATTTTCATATAACTCATTTGTATTTTTTAGATGCACATCATATTCTATATAATGGGCTTTTTTATATCCCATAACTTTTGCAAAACCAAAACCAGATATTAATAAACGATAAACCGCTAAGTAAGTATTAAACTCATTGACATATATTGATTGAATATACAAATCCGTACCACTTGGTTTGAACCAAGGTTTATTTTGATACTTTGAATTATACAACAATTCATTATTTTTATCATAAAAAACATAGTCAACTTTATTTGCAATGAAATCGGGAATAAGAGTATGTGACGATATTAAAATATCAAAATCATTTCTAACTGATTGTAAATAATCTATACATGTGTTCAGTATTTCCTGTCTTTGAAAATCAGGACAATATGAACCAATTATTATCAAATCTTTCATGTATATGATATTTTTTTATTTTTACGAATTGAATTAATTAACTTTATAATTTTTTGAGTCAAAATAATGGTCATACTAATAATGTTATTGCTTGTAAATATCGAATTTGCTCAAATCTGGGTAAGGCAGTTCCACATCTTCAAACCTTTTCTTACTTCCATCTATATTGTAAAATTGATTCATCATCAAAACACCTCTTGTAGCAAGTTCGGGCATCATGTAGAAATTCCATCCCAGCATATCAAATCTGTCTTCATGATAAGACATCTCATTCCTGCCAGAAAATCTTGCTTTCTTAAACCAGAAATAAGCATCTCTGTCGTCAGTCAAGATAGCACCACCCTTAGACAACTTCAAAGTCTTGTACGGTCCTGTAAATGACAGACACATGTGTGTACCAGACTTGTACATGTCGGCATCAAAACTCAAAGCGGAATCCCAGACCCTTGTTGGTTTCAATTGATACGAACCCTTGATGGTTTTGCCTTCCACGGGTTCAAAGTTTACTTTACCACCTGCATGAATAATTTCGCATGGCACACTTGGATAAGTTCGCGATGGTATTGTGATTTCCATACCAGTTATCTTTTCGTAATATAACGCCAAAAACAGGGCATTACTCTGGTTATCAACTGCAACTGCATAAGGCGAACCTGTATAGTCGCAAAGCATTTGCTCGAAAGTTTCGGTTATTTTATAAATTCCTTGTGCCATGTTAATTTATGTGTGTTCTGTCTGTAAAAGGGCTAATCGTTAATCTAATTTCAACAATATCATTGTCTTTCAAATACTCCAATGTCTTTGTCATTGCTCGTCCAGAAAGACATTTTAAGCATGCACATTCTGTCGGTTCTTCTTCATTTGCTCTTTCTACAAGCATGAGTGTTAACTCTTCACAGATAATAGAGTGCATTTCTAAGATTTGTTTTTCACCAATTTCAACGATAGGCGTTTTCATATTTTTGAAAATAATATGTGGTTTATTTTTTGATTGATGACGAAGGTAAAATATCTTCATCGGATAATTCATCAATCCACACATCTATGTCAATAAGTTTTTCAAAAAATTGCTTCATCAAATAAAATCTGCCATATAGTTCTTTTAACTTTTTCTTTTCTTCTTCTTTCTCGTATGGTTTTAAATTATCCATCACCTTAGCAAAAGTAGAATACACGTTTCTGTTGGTTAAAATCTCTGCTTTTTCATCAGCATCATCCCAGTCAATTTCGCTGGGTAATAAGAATTCATTACGGCTCAGTAAATCCCACATTACACTTTGAAAGTCAGCAATGTACTTATCGCTTTCAGTAATTCTTTCATGAAACCATTTGATGTGTTTTTTTCTTTCATTTACTTTTTCTTGGTAAGTCAATTCTGGTTCTTTTCGATTCATGACTTCCAGATAGTTTTTTCTTTGATTTATTGCCACTAATTGCTCTTGTTTATAAGAAAAATAAGCATTGATTACTTTACTGATATACAACGGAGAAAACGAACCAAAGGCTTCAGGATTAATACCCAAAGTGCCATTCAGAGAATAACGGATTGCAAGACGAATATCATCCAGAGTCAAATTTGAATAACTATCTTTCAAAAAAGTCATATTTATGATGAGTTCTTCATCAGACATTTTTTCGCGAATTCCCAAGTGTAATCGCCAACTTGTGATAGACTTAATAAGTTCTACCTTATCTTCTTTGCTTTTGAATTGTCCCAATTTCTTTTCGAATTGTGACAAATACAACTGCTTTTCGTCCTCATTCCGAATCCAACCCCCAATCGAAAGATTCTGCGACTCTTTGTGCGGTGTCAATTGTTTGTTGGATACTACTGGTTTGTTGTCTTCCATTGTTTACTGTTTCATTTAAATATGCATTAAATTTATTACCAAAAAGGGTTTGTGGTCTTAAATATTCATCCATCTCCGTTCCCTTCCATTTAGCAGTTTTAACATCGATTACATGCTTGAAGTCTTCGAATGAATAGTTTTCACTAAGTCTTTTCGTCACAAATTTTGTATTATCTACTCCCGTTGATGAAAACTTTTTACCTGTTGCCATATTCAAGTATGCTATGATTTCTTCAACTTTTTGGCAAATTATGTTTTTCTCTTCATTCTTTTGTTTATCGGCATCGATAATCATCGGGAGTTTTTTTACTTCTGGTTTTTGAAGAATTTTTCGCGAATTACCACCTTGCAGTTCTTTACCCCATTGGACTATGTTGAACGCTTGAGTTTTTCCCACACCACCTATTTTAGACAAAACCGCCAGAGGTACATTATCTCCCTCTGCCAAAATTTTCAGCCAAATTAATTGATGCGAAGTGCTTTTAGTTACAAGCACTTTCAAAAACTCAATTGTCTTCAAGGATTTCTTCGATTGGAACTTCTAATGTTCTTGCTATTGCTCTGGCAGTTTCTGTGAAATAATTGGTTATAGAACCATTCACGATTTTAGAAACCCTATAAGGCTCAATTTTAATACCAGTCTTAGATTGCACCTTTTTTTGTAAATCGCTTTGCGAAAGCCCTCTTTGAATAAGCAGTCTTTGTAGTTTTGTTGTGTTTTCCATATTATTTCTTAAAAGCATACCCACGGAATTCGTCACCACCCCTTTGAGAAATACTTTCTATTTCAATCTTGTGCTTTGTTCTAATTATATGAACGACTGCTTTGAGATTTTTAATTCCGTAAAGTTCCAGTGCTTCTGTTTTACAGATGCTTCCATACATTTCTATATGTGCTAAGACAATATTGGCTTGATTTTTTGGAACTTCAACATGGTCTTTAGTTGGACTTTCTTTCTTTCGCTTGGTAATTGAATAAATTATCAAAACTAAAAAAGCACCACATACAGATAGGAGTATATTTAGAAAATTGTACTTCATACTTCGTCCTCCTGCAAAAGTTCTAATGTTTCATCTAACTGGTCGGGATAAGCGATTCCATCTTTGTGAATTGGAAAAAAATCTTCCTCTTGAGAGATTTCTTTCGGCTCTTTAGGGTCAGTGGCAATAATTTCGTGTGTCATATTTGCAAAATTAGATTATTTTTCAAAATAACAACATACTACTCACTTTTTATCTTCAAAATATTTCAACAAAAAATTACCAATTCTTCCACCAACTACCATTACAAAGAAACAAATGGCAACATCCATTATAAAAATAAAGGTATTTTCTACTTGTTTTTCTAAAAAGTCGTGCTTGACTATCAATGGGTATTTCCATAGCAACAATGTTCCGCTAATCAAACAAATCATGATTAATCGTTTTCGGTTTTTACTGGCTTCATGAAATACCATATAGTTACTACTAAACTTCTGTCTGGTCAAATTCTTAAACTTCAAGTGTGCTGGGATTATTATTCCTGATAAAAAAAACAAAAACAACGCAATGAGAGTATAAAGGTGTATTTGTATCATGGCTTCAATTTCATTAATTGTCTTTTTTGATAGTTCATCTTGACTAAAATCATTTTTTCAAGTGCTTTTGCCACTTCTTCTATAGGAACTCTTACAATTCCGTCAAATTCATTCTGAATAGCATGCTCATCCAAGATTGCCACTATGTCATCTACTAAAGTCTGTTCCATTTGATTATTACTCTATTTGCTATAAAATCTGGTTTAAATATTTCGTTTTCATAGAAGCCTTTGATTTCCACTCCACCACCATGATTAACTATGAAGTCTAACATCTCATTGGACACCGTGGCGTAAGGTACTGATATTCCGTTCGCTTGACGATAGTGTCTGTAATTACTATGCATTTCTTCCATGGCTAATTCGGATGACTGAAAAACCAACTCTTCTGTTTCTGGTTCAAAAATAGCATACTCAGTACCATTTTCGGTAAGAACCCTTTTCAAAATAAATTTCTTAAAGGATGAATTATCCATAGGGCAAATATAAAACTTTTTAAACAACCCTAATCAATTTGTGTCTTATCTTTGAAAATAATAACAATACATTTAGTTTTGCCCCCATGATAGATTTATCAATCACTACTTCCCAGCGTATGGATTTGTTTGTTCAGAGTGTCACTTCAATAAAAGAGCGAGTTCTGGGATTTGCCCCCAAAACGATTTATCATTATGACGATAGTAGTTGCGATGAGGAAAGAGCAGAGATGCAATACATGTTGAGGTACTTTTTTAAACCCAAACGGATGGTGTCAAGATTTTACGAGCCTGATGATTTTAAAGACGGATACCGCCATAGCCGAATCATGCAAGACTGGAAGTATGATATGGCTCACTCAAATTCAAGATATGTACTCCATACAGAGGATGATTGGCAATTTATTGAAGACATTAACATCAATGAAGCCTTGAGCAATTTCAAGAATAAGAGAACCGCGATGTTGGGATTTACCGAGCCTATTAGAAACTTCCCAGAAAATATTTTTCAGCACATTGAATATACCGACAAAACATGGAAATGGCATTACGATGAAAATAAGTTGTTACTTGAACCTTTGTTTGTGGATAATGTTGCAAGTGACATTTTGTTTAACAACATGCCCACGATGTGGCAAAATAAACCCTCATTCAATTTGAAGCCAGCCGTTTTTGATAATGCAAAACTCATAAGGCTTAAAACTTTTGAGGCTATTCCCAGATTGAATGGAATTGTAGTTCCTTTTAAATTAGAGTTTGGCTTAAGATTCGACAAGGTTTTTGATTCATGGTTCTATAAAAGATGCCATTGCGTCAACTTGGGTATGGAGCAAAGTGCTTATGTACTGAATAGAAGCAATAAGTGATGATTCACTCAAAGAATTTGTTTATTCCCAAAGTTTTTATTTTTTGTTGTTGTTATTTTCAAAGATAACATTACATTTGCCTCCGTTATGAAAAAACACGAAACCCTATGGCAAGTTATTCAAGACATTCACATCGTCCAAGAAGGAGGTTGTTGTTTTGCTGAAGAAACCACATTAAACGAATTCATTCAAAGCAAACGCGAAGAATTCCCAGATTGTAAAGTTAAAGTTTATCATGAGTTCTGGGTTACAGAACATTGCTCTTTGCTTTACGAACAACATTTGAGTTGTTTCAATGAACTCGAACATTTAAATCCATCTTTTCCATCATCAGGAGATTGTTAATCTTATGAAAAAGGTATTTTTAAGCGTTTGTTTTGCGCTGATAAGCGTTAATGCTATGGCTCAAATTAGTTACATGGATTCAGTTGCTGGAGGCGGTTATGCTGAAAAAACATCGGGTGCTAATTGGATGAGTTACTTGCTTGCTCCCACAGAAGCAAACCAAGAGTTTGTTTTGAAAGAATCGCTTACATTAAGTCCATCTTGTTATGGTTACATTTATGTAAATGAAAATAGTCAAACTGGTGCAATTTGCTATCTGCCCAAGTCTTTATGGTACGACAAAGAAGCCCAGACACCATTCTTAGAAAATGACGCTAACTGGATTAGCATTGCGATTGTTCCGCAAAGACATCCAGAGTTTTTAGGGAGGAACTACGATAGGCTCTATGTGGAACACAATGCCGATGGAAGTCAAGTATTTGGATATTGGTATTTTGACAAAATCACTACGGACGATTTTATTGTGTATCACGGAAACTGGACAAATGGCAAAAATTTTGGAGAAGGCTTTAAGTCTTACTATATTCAATTCTTGTAAAAAACAAAACAAAAAAATATGAAAAAAATCACCACCATTATGACCGCAGTGCTGATATGCATTGTTGCTCATGCTCAAACATTCATGGGAGTATCTGTATCTGGAACTCTTGCTTCTTTCTCTACTCAAATGAAAGCAAAAGGATTTGTCACTTCGCTGGCTGAGTCTTCACCAACTATTATTGTGATGAAAGGCACAGTGAACAATGAATCTGTCAAATTGCTTATTGCAGGAACTCCTACGAGCAAAATGACGAAGAAAATTGTTCTGTTGTATACAGAAGAAACTTCATGGTATTCTCTTTCTGCTAAGTATGATGAAGTAGTAAATCGTGTTACTCAGAAGTACGGAAATCCAGACGAAACACATTCATTTTTCTCAGACCCATACGAATTGGGTGATGGTTATGAAATGACCGCAGTTGCAGTGGACAAATGTTTTTACATGAGCGTTTGGCAACCCGATGAAGCATATCCAAACCAAACTATTGCAGTTCGTATTAATAGCAGTGGTAAAGTCGCTCTTGTTTATGAAAACAACGAGATGATGGAAAAGTCAGAAAAAGAACAAGAAGCACTTGATAAAAACACCTACTAACATGTTTGCAAAAGACCATTTACAACCCATGACTATTTATGATGAGCAATCACCATTTATAAAATGGTGGACTGAACTATGGGATATTTGGGCAACCGAATATCACCCTTTGCCAGAGTCAAAAGAACTTCAAATATTTTTAGACCATTTAGATGACAACTGGTCTGAAAGACTTTTTGAAAAAGGCGTGTCCCCAGAAATTTCTGCAAAGATGATTAACCGAGCCAAAAATATTTTTTACAAAGTATAATATTCTATCATTATGCAGACGATGAATGTACCCGTAGATTTTCATATCTATAAAGAATTAAATGCTACTCATCTTTCTTATTCTAAGAAAATATATGCTTACTTAAAGACAAGAGTTGGAAAAGAAAAGTCGAAAACCTGTGATGAGATAAAAGTAAAAACTCAATTATATTTCAAACTTGAAGACCCTTATTTTCGTCAAATTATTCAGTATTTAAGACTGAATGTAGATGCAAGAATCTGTGCTGGTGCAAAAGGTTATTACATCGCGGAAACAGAAGAAGAATTGAAAGAATTTCTTGATTCTTTACAAAGAAGAGTTAGTTCTCAAATGATGACAATTTATCACATTGAAAACGGAGTGTTGAATTGGAAGAAATGAAAAGTTTGATTATTTGTGGTTTTCCTGCTATCGGGAAAACCACTTTTTCTACTCAAAGGATAGACGTGTTGGACTTAGATTCCAGTCAGTTCAATTGGATTGCGGAAAACAATGCCGAGCGAAGACGAAATCCAAAATTTCCAGAAAACTACATTGACGCAGTTGAAGAACAAATTGGAAACTTCAAATACATTTTGATTAGTACTCACTATGTAGTAAGGGATGAGTTACTCAAAAGAAACTTGCCTTATGTTACCATAATTCCATCATTAGATTGTTACTGGGAATACCAAAACAGAATGAAGAATAGGGGTGATTCTGAAAAAATGATTTACTTGGTTTGTTATTGCTGGTATGACTGGATTACAGAGCGTTATAAAGAGAAATATCCAATCATTCTGCAAGTGGGTGAAACTTTGTCAGACGGAATATCTTTGATTGAAAACGCTGGTATTTACCAACAGGCTTTTGTTGAAAAATAGAAATGCAGAACAACAATTTATTAATTATTATTTATTATTTTTGAAAATAACAAGCGATGAAAAAAACCGAATGCTTTTACAATGTGTGGTCAATAGATGAATCCGAGATGTTTGGTTCTTTTGCAGATTTGAAATCAGCAGAACGATGGAAGCGTAAAGTTCAAAAAATTATAGACAAAGACTTGATTATTAAAGAATCTTCTTTAGAGATGGAACTCCCAGAAGGTGTGGGTTTCAATAAAGAATCAGATGCTTTTATGCTTGAAACCAATTTGACTCCCATGCAAAACATGGCTCGTTTTATTAATTGGGCTTATGATGAATTAAAGCAGAACTTGAACAATAATTATGAAGGAATGGTTGCCTTAGAAATAATGAAGTCCATCGTGACCATGAGTGATATTTTAAAAGATTCAGAAAATAAAAATTTGGAAAGCATGGATGCAAAACTCAAAAAAAGCCATGCTCAATTTTTAGAAGCAGGTAAGGTTTTTGGTATCGAACACATGCTGGAATACACTTATGATTTTTGGAGAAATGAAGACGAAAAGGATGCTTTAATTTCTCACTACTACGATTTGTTACAAAAGAAAAAGAACAAAAAATAAACTATGAATAAATCATTAGCAAAACACGAAGCCTTTTTGCGAACCATTAAATCTGGTAAAGCAGAAACCACCAATTTAAAAATTTACCATGCACTTTTGGAAAAGCCCAGAACGATTGAATATTTTAGAACTGTCCTAAATATACCCCATCAGAGTTGTACTGGTGCTTTATCACAATTAGAAGATATTGGTTGGGTTTATAAGTCAAGTACGGTAAGAACGGGTAAAAAGTCATTTACTCTTTATTGTGCAGAAACTGACATAATAAAAGCAAAAGAGCGAATGTATAATGTTGCAAAATATAAAAAACACGAGTGGTTTAAGAGGGGATTGAAAAATGCATGGTTTGACGAGCAAACTACCACTTCTTTAAAATCCCTACTTGGGCTTGATTAGTCATGCAAATATTACACGGGAACAATGTTGACTTGTTAAAAACGCTACCCGACAATAGCGTAGATAGTATCGTAACTGACCCTCCTTATGGTTTGTCGTTTATGAATAAAAAGTGGGATTATGATGTTCCCAGTATTGACTTTTGGAAAGAGGCATATCGCGTATTAAAGCATGGAGGTCATGTTTTGTCTTTTGGCGGTACAAGAACTTATCATCGCATGGTTGTAAACATTGAAGATGCTGGGTTTGAAATTCGTGACCAGATAATGTGGTTATACGGAAGCGGATTTCCGAAATCGCATAACATTGGTAAAGCAATTGATGCTACAATTCAAACAGGTAAATCAAACCCAAAAGCCCTGAGACAAGTGAGAATGGGTCAAGACTATAAACCAACAGGTCAAATTGATTATCAAAAAGGTAGAATGTTTTCATCGGAAATAGAAAATGATAATACAGAGCAAACTATCAATAACAAATGGGAGGGATGGGGAACTGGTTTAAAACCAGCAAATGAACCAATATGCCTTGCTCGGAAACCTTTGTCCGAAAAATCCGTTGCCGAAAATGTACTCAAACACGGAACGGGAGGAATTAATATTGATGGGTGTAGAGTAGAATTATACGATGGGGATGATTCAAGGTTGGGTGGTAATGGAAGTTGGAAAACGGACAAATCAGCAAAAAATGTGTATAGTGGTGTTTATTCGGGGATTGAAGTAGATTCGTCAACTTTAGGTCGTTTCCCTGCCAATGTAATTCACGATGGTAGTGACGAAGTGCTGGAAGGATTTCCCGATAACAAAGGTGCATTTGCACCCGTAAAAAAGGGGCAAAAAGGTTTTGGGGGTGATATTTATGGTAAATACGCACAGGCTGGTGATGATGGCAAGACATTTTATAACGATGGGTTAGGTTCTGCATCTCGTTTCTTTTATTGTGCCAAAGCAAGTCAAAGTGATAGGGATGATGGTCTTCGTGGATTTCATAAAAAATCAAGTAAAAAATTTGATGGTGGAAACTTTGATTCTGCATCTACGAATGCAAACGATAGGACAAGTTTGAATTTTCATCCCACAGTTAAACCAACAGAACTAATGCGTTACCTATGCCGTTTAATAACGCCACCAAACGGAATAGTGTTAGACCCATTTATGGGTAGTGGTTCAACGGGCAAAGGTGCTATACTGGAAGGGTTTGATTTTATCGGTATGGAACTTGACTCCGAATATGTTGAAATTGCAAAAGCAAGAATTGCTCACGCTCAAAAAGAATTTAAGCAGAATAAATCCCAACAAAAATTATTCTAATGAAAACATATAGAGCATTAAGACACGATGTGATTCGAAATAAGCAAAAGCAAAATTCTAATGAAGTTCATCATCCTAATGAAAAAAGTAAACAAGTGAAAAGAGTCATGTTTGATTTTAATCAATCTAATGGTAATGATTTAAAAATACTTGAATTGTTTGCAGGGCAAGGAAATCTTACTAAACTATATCGCGATTATGGAAATGTTACCGCCTACGACAAAAAACACTTAAAGACGGGCGATAGTTTTTTGGAATATCATAGATTAATTAGTGACAAACAAAAATTTGATGTAATTGACCTTGACCCATACGGATTTCCCAATAGATTTTTTCCTGACATTTTTTTGCTCATGGATAAAGGAATTTTATTTGTGACTATGCCTAAGCCTTATGTAAATATTCTTAATGGTATAACTCAAACGCATTTGATTTGCTATTACGGAAAACACAATCCTTCAAAAGAAGAAATAGTTGAAAAGATTGGTTTGTTTGGATTGTGTCACTGGAGAAAAATTGAATTGATTGACGAAATTGATTGTAAAAGTATTTGGCGGTTTGCTTTTTCAGTGGAAAAAGTGAAAGCCACTAACTATACTGGCGTTATTAATAATGCAAAAAATTTATTTATTGCACCAAGTACGCAACAAAAATTATTCTGATGGAAACCAATCAAATATATGTTGAGCCATGTCTGGATACGCTCAAAAAGATGCCAGACAATTTTATTGATTGCGTCATCACTTCGCCTCCATACTGGCAACTTCGTGATTATGGTTATGATGGACAATGGGGATTAGAGTCGACATTTCATGAATATTTAGAAAACCTTTGGTCTATGATGGACGAGATTTATCGCGTTCTGAAACCAACAGGAACTTGTTGGATTAACCTTGGCGATACCTATAATACAATTTCTGGTGGTACTCGCGGTTTGGAAAGGGCTAAAAAGAAAGGTAACACAAGGTCTATTTCTAAGAAGAACATTATTGGAAATGGCTTCCAACAACAGAAAGCAATGGACATAGCAAACAAGTGTTTATTGTTAATTCCACATCGTTTTGCCATCGGTTGTATTGATAGAGGCTGGATTATTCGCAATGATGTCATTTGGGCAAAAAGAAACGCTATGCCAGAAAGTTGCACGGATAGGTTTTCAAAAAAGCATGAGTACTTTTTCTTTATGACGAAATCTGAGAGGTACTATTTTGATTTGGATTCTATTCGCGACAAATCAATTTATGGCAACGAGAGAGAAAGGTTTTCAAGTCACCCTAACAATGGACATTCAAAAACGAAAAAAATAGATTATAGTGAGGTTAAAAGTGCTTCTAAGTATAATAACTTGGAAAACGAGAAAGACCATCGTCAAGGAATGCATAAACTCAGGGGTAAAAACTTAATTGAAAAAAGACCAGACCTACCCAGTCAAAAAGATTTTGTTGATTTCATGAGGTCAAGAATTTCTATGAAAAGTTTGGCTCAAGCAAGCCAAATTACCGAAACAACAATTGCACACTGGTACAGATATGATGAAGGTGGATTTGCCTACCCCTCGGTTGACGACTGGAATATGGTAAAAAATTACTTGGGCAAACACAATGCCGAGTTTTCAGCGATAGACGAAAAAATGAGTTTTGTCCTGATTGAAACAGATGACATAAATAAAAACGCTGATAGGGGTAAAAATCCTGGCTCTGTTGCTGATTTCTGGGATATACCCACAAAGCCATCAACCAACGAACACTATGCTTCCTATAATGATGAATTGATTCGCAAACCAATTTTAGCAGGTTGCCCCGAAGGTGGTCTTGTGTATGACCCATTCATGGGGACTGGCAGTACTGCTGAAGTTTGTTTGAGGTCTAAAAGATTCTTTATCGGTTCTGAGATGAGTGAAAAATATGTAGAAATAGCAAACAAGCGTCTTGAACCATTTTTGATGCAACAAACACTTTTTTAATCGTTATGCAATTGAATAAAATCTACCAAGAGTCTTGCTTAGATACCCTTTCATGCATGCCAGATAATTTTGTTGATTTGATTGTCACATCACCGCCCTACGATGATTTACGAGATTATAAAGGTTTTGAATTTCCTTTTGAACAAATAACAAAAGAGTTATATAGGGTTTTAAAAAAAGGAGGTGTGGTGGTTTGGGTGATTGCAGATAGTACCATAAACGGGAGTGAAAGTGGAACAAGTTTTAAACAAGCACTTTATTTTAAAGAAATAGGATTTAACATTCACGACACTATGATTTGGGATAAAGGAACTTTTACTGCTACTGGAAGTTTAAAAGTTAGATATGCTTCGGTTTTTGAATACATGTTTGTTTTTAGCAAGGGTTTTCCGAAAACTTTTAACCCTATTAAAGATAAAAAAAATAAAACTTTTGGTATGATTTTTTCAACATCGAGAGTGCGTCAAAAAGACGGAACAACTAAACCACGCAACAATCCGAAGAAACCTACTTCTGAATTTGGTCAAAGGAATAACATTTGGCAGATAAGCACTGCAAAACCATTTGGAAATCATCCTGCGGTTTTTCCTGAGCAGTTGGCTATCGACCACATACAAAGTTGGAGTAATGAAGGTGATTTAATTTATGACCCATTTATGGGAAGTGGCACAACCGCCTTGGCAAGTATTAAACTTAATAGAAATTGGATTGGAAGTGAAATATCTGAGGATTATGTGCAAGTTGCAAACAAAAGGCTTGAACCCTTTATCAAACAAAATCAACTTTTTTAATGGTTATGGAATTGAATAAAATCTACCACGAGCCTTGTTTAGAAACTCTTTGTAAGATGCCAGACAACTTTGTTGATTGCATAGTTACATCCCCACCATACAACAAGTCTTTTTGGAGTATGAATCAAAACATAAATAATGGTTTCAAAACAAAATCCAGAAAAATAACCTATGGTGACTTTGACGACAACCTTTTACCAGAAGAATACGAAAAGCAACAAAGGGAGGTGCTCACAGAGTGTTTGCGAGTCCTTAAAGATACTGGTAGTATATTCTATAACCATATTGACATTCTACACAAGCACTTGACTATTCACCCCAAATTTGTTTATGACTTTCCTGTAAAACAAGTCATAATCTGGAATAGAAAAAACACTCCTAAGATTGATGTCAGTTATTTTTATCCTACCACAGAATACATTTTCTGGATAAAAAAGACCCCAGATAGTATTCCGAAATTTGATAGAAAGAAAACTCAGTTTCAAAAAAATGTTTGGGAAATTAGTCCTGAGAACGACAATGACCATCCAGCACCTTTTCCATTGGTTCTTGCTTCAAATTGTATAATTGCCACTACCGATAAAAACGACATAGTTTATGACCCATACATGGGTAGTGGAACAACCGCTATGGCTTGTATTGAATATAATAGAAACTACATAGGTAGCGAATTGAATGATGAATATATAAACATGAGTTTCAAGAGATTTGAACCTCTCCTAAAACAAACCAAACTTTTTTAAAATGGATACCACACAAACCACTGATTTATCGCAACTTGTTTTTTTTAATTTTGATTCTACTACGAATCAATTAACGATTTCATCAAAAGCCCAACAACAAATTGAGATAGATTGTATTGTTCATGACCATGCTACAAATTTGGGATGGTATCATGTATGGTTTGTTTTAAACGAAGGACAATATGCAACCCATCAAATGCCCTTATACGACATTTCTCAAGAATACTTTTCTGGTTACATATTCAAAGTATATTACAAGAAGCAATTTTTGTTTAAGAAAGAATACTTCGCAAGAAAACCAAAATACAATTTGCGTTTTAATTCTCGCCATAAAGACTTGTGTTTTGAAGGTTGGAAAAACTTGGTTTATCGTGACGAGTATAAACTTCAGATAGAACCGAATGATGTGGTATATGATTTAGGTTCAAACCATGGAATATTCACAATGTATGCCCATCATCTTGGTGCGAAGAAAATTTATGCATTTGAGCCCACTCCAGATGTTTGCGAACACTTTAGGAAGACATTTAATGATTTTCAAAACATAAAATTGTTTGAAAAAGCAATTTCCGACTCTGAAAAAAATACAGAGTTTTTTGTTCATCCTAATTCCGTGACAAACGCTATGAATAAATTTTGGCGAGATAGACATCATTCTACGATTAACACAATACCAGTGGCTTGTATCAACTTGGAAAATTTTATCCATTCCAACAATTTGTCATTACCAACTGTTGTAAAATGCGACATTGAAGGTGAAGAATACAATTTTTTAAATTCTGTATCGGATGCTTTTCTATCTACCATAAATTTATTTTTGATAGAATTTCATGACAACACTGAAAATAGAGTTTACAATCTAATTTCAAGACTTTTAGACAACGACTTTAATATAGAATTGTGTAATTGTAAAACGAGTTTTAATGTTGGTACTATCATCGCAAGGAAAAAACAAAAATGACAAACACAAATAACATGCTTGTGCCCAAGTCGGGTGTTTTTTACACTTTAGACAAAGATGGCAATCAGGTACTTAGAAATTTAAAAAAGGAAAACATGTTTTTCAATCACGAAGATTTTTATCGTGGTCATTTTGACTCATACAACTACTTATACTATGAGAACTTTGAATGCTATCATAATGAAGCCCAAGGTTCGGATTATTTCAGAAGAGGATGCAAAATAGAGGAGGGTATGAAAGTTCTTGACATCGGAGCAAACATTGGTTTTTTTGCTTTAAGTGCAACTCAAATGGGTGCTTCAAAAGTTTATTGTTTTGAGCCCATGAGAGCGACTTATCAATGTCTTATGTCTAATTGCTCGGTTTTTGATGATAACAGAATTGAAACCTTTAATTTTGGTATTTCAAACAGAACTGGAAGTGTGAAGTTTAGCATTCCAAAAGACTGGACTCACAACGGAGGGGGACAAATATCAAGTTTGACAAGTACGGACTCAGATTTTTTTCATCATGAGTTCTGTGCAGTTGTAGATGCAGAATTTGTTTTCAATGATTCAATTTGGGGTGATGTTGATTTTCTTAAAATTGATATTGAAGGTGCTGAACGGTTGGTTCTTGCACAAATACCTGACCATAGTCTCAAAAGATTAAAATGTATTGCTGGTGAATTTCATTGTCACGATGATGATTTTCAAAAATTTCAAGATGAATTTATTGGTCGTTGTTACAATTTTGGTTTTCAATCTTTTGTTCTTTATCAGGGTGATGGTACATTGAGAACTGTTCATTTATGGAAGGATTAGAAAAATTTCAAGGACTATTTCAAACACCGATTGAAAACAATCTGACCAAAACATTTCATTTAAATGGAGATATTGAACTCGCGTTGTTTGCATATTTAAAAAAGTGTCAAGAAAATCAAAAGGCTAAACAAATAGAAATATCCAAATTGAATAGATATGATAAGAGAAAACTCAAAAGACTGGAAAAAAAGAAAGATTCAAAGAATCATTAGAGACTTTGCTATTATTCTTATTTTTGTCAGTGGCATGATTCTTTGTGGAATTTTACTTGGTTTCATTATCTGGAATTGTTTAAAACTTGTATATGTCAAATAGAATTACAACTTTGAATCATTTGATTAATCAATTAAAATTGATTGAATCACACACAATAACAACAGATAATGTGATTTATTTAGCAGAATCACTTTTACAACTTGAAAGAGATAACATGGCTGAAATTGGCAATAAATATGTTGACTATCTCAAAGGATTAGGTTTGGTTGTGGAATCTGGGGAATTAACCGTTGAAAGACTTTATGGAAAACTCGAATAATATTTCAAAACGGGAACAATTATTAAAATTTGTTCCAGATGACACCCTTCTCTTCGCAGATGGGTTTGATGACGCAATCATGGGTTTGGATACTAACTCTCTAAGGGTGGTTTACTCAAAACAAAAAATGATTGAATGTTTATTGAAAGACATGGAATTGGATGATGCTATTGAATACTTAGAATTCAATACATGGGGTGCTTATGTTGGCGAACAAACACCTATCTATGTTGATGAAATAGATGTGTTTGAAACATAGAATAATATGTAGTCGTTAAGCATTCTTTAGTTTCGGCTTGGGTTGACTACTCCCAAAAAATACCCCAGTACTTAGTATTGGGGTTTTTTGTAGTGTATATCATGTGAAAAACATAGCACTACTAACACAATAAAGGGTGGTTTTTTTAAAATGTATTTGTTATTTTTGAAAATAAAAATACACACAAAATGAAATTGTTCTTTTTTGACCTTGAAACTACTGGCTTAGACAATCAAAAGCATGCTATTCATCAAATTAGTGGTAAAATCATCATAGATGGTATTGAAAAAACTAAGTTTAATTTCAAGGTTAAACCATTTACGGGTGCATGCATTGATGAAACTGCTTTAAAGATAGGCGGTGTCACTGAAGAACAAATTATGCAATATGAAAGTTGCCAAGCCAACTATATCAAGTTGCTTACCCTTATCCAGAAATATGTCAATCGTTTTGATACTGGCGATAAGTTTCATTTGGTTGGATATAACAACTCTTCTTTCGATAACCAGTTTTTGAGGTCTTTTTTTAAGGTGAACAAAGACGATTACTTTGGCAGTTACTTTTGGAGTGATTCTATTGATGTCATGGTTTTGGCAAGTAATTTCTTGAAATACGATAGACACAACATTCGAGATTTTAAATTGAAAACTGTTGCCCAGTGGTTTAAGATTGAAGTCGATGCGAAAAAATTACATGATGCAGAATACGATATTGAATTGACTGAGATGATATATAACATCATAGACAATAAGACACAATATTCAAAAATATAGTTAACACTAAATTAGAACACACACAATCACACACAAATGCATGTCACACAATCACACACAAATGCATGTCACACATGAACGAACATATTAACCATGTCAAGTTAACAACACACGCATTAGGCGACACTATTGCATTCATGCCTGTCGTTGAAAAATTTGCAAAGTCTTTTATTTATCCTCTACATGTCGGCATTAATAAAAACCTGAAACCATTATTCGAAGGACTGTATGGAAATATTATTCTGGTAGATAACACCGAATGGGAAGAAACAGAGAATACGCTTTTCATACATTACAAATTTGACAAGCCAATTCAAGAAGGATATGCGGAACAATTTGGCATAGTAGATTTCAAATACATCAGACCACGAATCAATGGCTCTGGAAAAGACAGACCGATTAAAAACAAGTATGTAACTTTTAGCATTCATTCAACCGCACAATGCAAATATTGGAATCATCCAGATGGTAGACAAAAACAACTTACCAGCGATAACTGGAATAATCTGGCAGGTATGTTTAGAAGAATTAACATCACCCCAGTATGCGTAGACAAATGGTATAGTTTCGGAGTGCATCCTCATTTTAATAATGCACCAAAGAAATCTTTGAATGTAATTGACCGAAGTTTGATGGATGCTATCAATTACATTGAACATAGCGAATTTTATATTGGTCTATCATCTGGTATGTCATGGATAGCACATGCTTTAGGTAAGCCTGTTTGTATGATAGCAAATTTTCTTAATGAACACAACGAGTTTGAACTCGGCATTGATGACTACTTACGCATCACTGAAAAGAGTGTTTGCAATGATTGTTGGTATACAAACCAATTCAATAGCGGAGATTGGTACTGGTGTCCAAAACATCAAAATACAAAGAGAGAATTTGAATGTCACAAAGTGATTACTCCAGAACGTGTGATGCAGGAACTAAATAACCATCCAAAATTTAAAACTCTACTCTCGTGATTATAGGATTCGAAAATTACTCTGAGAAATACAACTTTAATGATGTTACTGGAATTATTCATGTAGGGGCACATCATGGTCAAGAATACAATGAATATGTAAATACTTTTGGTAATGTAAACACTCACTGGTTTGAACCTTTAATTGACTCTTTTGATGTGTTGAAGAAAAATTTGTTACCATACTCTAATGTATTTTTATATCAATTCGCTTTAGGTGACAAATTTGAAAACATAGAAATGTTTGTTGATAATGGAAATGATGGGCAGTCTTCTTCTCTCATGCAACCTATTCAACACCTAAAATTATTTCCACACATCACTTTTGAAGAAAAAAGAATTGTACATGTTAGAACATTAGATTCTTTTCATATAAGTAATAGTAATGTTTTAGTATTAGATACCCAAGGATATGAATTAAAATGTTTACAAGGTTCTATTGAAACATTAAAATCAATCAAATATGTATTTTCAGAATACAATAAAGTTGAAATGTATAAAGGATGTCCAACCTTGGATGATTTAAATAATTTCATGTTACAACACCATTTCACATTAAAAGAACAATGGTACACAGATGGTTCGTGGGGTGATGCATTTTGGATTAAAGAAGATGATAACACGCTTTAAAATTAAAAAAATTATACTCTGGCTTAGGAATCTTAACTGGCACATTCAAAACATGAGAAATCAAGGTTATGGAAGTCGTTTTTGAAATACTCCCTCTCAATCGTTCAGTCAAGCGTTCAGTCAAGCGTTCAGTGTGTTTTTTGTATGTCTTTGTATTTTAATATGTTAACACACATAAATCGTTCAGTCAAGCGTTCAGTCAAGCGTTCAGTTTACGTCTTTTTGTGTAGTTTACAATTGAATTGTATATCATTTTTACGATACAAAAATGATTCACACATAGCCTTTTTACCCTGTTTTTTTGCCATCTGATAGCACCAAACCCCATTTACATACCCCAGTACCATTTTGATGGTTTAAATCGATTTAAGGGGTATTAAATCGTTTTTGCACTTGAATTACTGTTTTTTTTCTTTTTTTACAAGTTTTTTATGTGTCCATAAAATAGGACTAACACTTTTTATTTTTTTATCTGACTTTTGTAAATTTTTGTTTTATAGTACCCTTATACTATCGCCGCGGGGACATTGCCCCCCGCTC
>SXGQ01226664.1_pt1 | contig 20632 bp, 20 predicted proteins | sample 3178371 | NCBI WGS metagenome assembly SXGQ01 (sample SAMN11356859, study PRJNA531348) | freshwater metagenome | isolation source: freshwater sample F1-20 | place: China: Fuxian Lake, Yuxi | collected 2017-12-25 | reverse complement strand
CGGCAAAACTGCCCACCATACGCACTATCGTCGCGGTCCAGCGCTACCGACTGCAGGTTTCCCCGCTGCCCGAATCGCTATCGCGTGTACGACCTTTGGAGGGGCCCAATGCCCTTCCTGGATCTCAGGATATCCCCCTGTCCACGGAGGAACTCGGCTTTACTGGCAGTTTTTGTGGCGGCCCTTATTGCAGGCGGCGCATATGGATGCTCTGGACAAGGCCGAGCAGGACCGCCGTGGACACCAGGTGAGAGCCTCCATAAGAAATGAGTGGTAAAGGAAGGCCACTTACCGGGGTCACCCCCAGAGTCATGCCTATGTTTTGAAATACCTGCCACACCACCATCGTGAATACGCCCGTGGCCAAAAAGAAACCGTAACGATCTCGGGCCATCCGTGCGATACGCCATATTCGCCACAAGATGATGCAAAACAGCGCAATGACAACGAAACCGCCAATCATTCCGAATTGTTCTCCAATAGCAGAAAATGGGAAGTCGGTGAATTGCACCGGAATGTACTTTCCGTTGGTAAGCGGCCCGTTGAGATAGCCCTTGCCAAAGACCCCACCTGTTGATACGGCACGTTTGGCGAAACGAACCTGCAACACGATTTGTTCCAAATCTTTGTCAAACGAGTTTTGATTAAACCATGCATCAAACCGGCGTAACTGATACCGCAGACTTGGCACTGCAACAATCGATGCGGCAACCGACCCAACCGACATCGCCGCAATCAATAACAAATATCTTCGGCGTGCTTGACCTACGTACAACACGCCCGCAACGCCAGCCAAGATCACTGAGGCCGAACCGAGGTCGGGCTGCAACAAGATCAGCGCACACGGAGCCAACACCATGTACAGGGACATAACGAAGTGATGCCAATCAATTCCGTCAATCGCAGATTCGCTGAGATAACTGGCAATCAAAACCAAAATAAGCGGCTTTGCAAACTCGGCAGGCTGGAGCGAAATTGGGCCAAGGTCGAAGGCAAGACGCGCTCCACCAGTTACGGCTCCAGTTGCGAGCACCAAGATCAACAGAACAATGACACCGCCGTACAACACGCCACTCTGGGTTCGAAACCAATCGTGACCGAGCGCCATGACGATTGAAAGAACAGCGATTCCCGCAATAACGAAAAGCACCTGTCGTTGCGTGTACACATACGGATCAAACCGCTGGTCGATCAAGCGCAAATGGGTTGCGGAAAATACGGTAAACAAACCAATCACAGCCTGGATTGCCATAGCCGACATCAAAATCCAGTCGATGTTGCGAACAGGATCGGCATAACTATTGTTCAGCCCTGCGTTAGCTGGGCGCTGTTTCTTGAATGGGCGCAGTACGCCGTCGAGCACCTTCATTAGTCGCGATTATCCGATCGGCCGCCCGACAAACATGTTGGGTTGCGCAAATATGTCGGTGGTGCCGCAACGCTGCTGTTGATATTCAATGGGTCTGCGACCACAACTGGATCAACTTTGTACTTGCCAGACATAGCCATAAAAACACATTTCAAAACTGGCGCTGCCGCTTGAGAGCCATACCCTGCCTTTTCCAAATAGGCAAAAGCCGAGTATGGCTGGTTTGGGTCGAGGCTGAATGCTCCGAAAGCAGACGAGTCGTTCCACGGCAAGTTGCCAAGCCCCTGAGCCGTTCCGGTTTTCCCAGCAATGGGAAGCACGCCGTATGGGTAGCCCTTAAACAACAACTCACCAGTTGTCTTGTGGTACGTCTGATAAAAAACGCCGGGGCCCGTAATCACTCGGGTAAGTCCATCCACAATCGGCTTCAACCGATCGCCTGTCATATCAAGCGTTCGAACTGGCTCGCGGTCATCAAATCGTTCGACGACAGCCGACTGCGACATGTTGGCAATGCCAGGTGCACTGTCGGGGGTGCCGGGCTCTAGAACTGTTTTTACCAAGTGGGGCTGTAACACCTTGCCACCATTGCCCAATGTTCCATATGCGCTAGCAACTTGAATAGGAGTTGCAGAAAGTAAACCTTGGCCGATTGAAAACAGAATTTGATCCCCAACGTAATATGCCTCGCCCGACTCCTCTGAGATTGCACCAATATCTGCCATTCGCTTTTTTAAAGCCTTACTTGGGATTGTGCCCGCGTACTCGTACGGCAAGTCAATGTTCGTTGGCGAACCAAAACCAAACAGCCGAACCTGCTCTTCCAAAATTGGCTTGTAACCACGTTCCGTCAAAATCTGTTCACCAACCTTGTAAAAGAACGAGTCGCTCGATACAGCAAGCGCATCGTCAACCGCAACTGGCCCGTATCGGCAAGGGGCCCCTGTCGAGCGACAAACCGCGTTGCGGAAAACACACTTAACGCCATCTTGACATCGCGCTTTGGGAATACTTTCGAGCGTGTACGTGCCGTTGTCGATGTACTCGTATGAAGATCCGCCTGCCAACTGACCGGTATTGAGGGCTGCATAGGCAATAAACGGTTTGAATGACGAACCCAAGTTGTACCGACCGGACACTGCACGATTGACGAGTATCGACAAGTCTGGATCTTCAGTTTGAGGGAAAATCTCTGCGAATTTCTCTTTGGTAATGCCAGCATTAAACCATCGCGAATCGAAACGCGGATACGAGGCCATGGCAATGACCTGGCCTGTGTCATGATTCAATAGCACCACCGAGCCGGCTGGAGCTTTGTACAGCACCGGGTCGGGAAAGAGTGGATCGACTGTTCCATCTTCAAGGCGAATATTTCCAGCCTCTACGCGGCGGCGAAGCACCAACTGGGTTTCTAAAGCCTGCTCCGTAAATTGCTGAATCTCCATGTCCAGCGACAACTCAAGATCATTGCCAATGACCGGCTCTACCCGCTCGATCAAACGCAGCAATTTCCCTTGCGCATTTACTTCGTATCGGACATAGCCAGGCGTACCGCGAAGTATCTGTTCGTACGACTGCTCCAAGCCATAGCCGCCCACACGTTCGTTCGGGTCGTAGCCAATCGAGCGGTAGTAGGCAAGGTTCTTTTCGGAGATAGCACCCATGTAACCGATGATGTGACTACCAATTGCACCATACGGGTAATTGCGCTTCCACTCTTCGCGCACATACATGCCCGGATAATCCTCGGACCGCTCGCGAAGAAACAGCGCCACCTCTTCCGAAATATCTTCTTTCAAGGGCAGGGCCTCGAGTGGCCCAAACCGCTTGTCCTCGTATCGCTTGAACAATGCCTCAATGGGCATTTGCAATGGTCCAGAAAGTCGTCGGAACATCTCTAAACGATCTTCTGCATCCTTTATCACCTCGCGGTCGATAGTCGCAGTCAAAATGCGCTTATTGTCGGCAATCACCCGCCTATCCGCATCGATTATTCGACCACGTTCAGGCAGTAAGCGAATCGTTCGAGTGCGCACCGCAACGACAATTTCTTCATTTTCTTCTGCCTTGACCGTCTGCAAGAACCACATTCGTGTGGATAACCCTGTCATCAAGATGACTGCTGCGATCGCCAGTGAGACCAAACGTTTGGATTGATTGTTGGCAGTCATCAGCCGTTAGCCGATCATCGTTTGCTTTAGTGTCCACCGAATAATTGGTGTGACAATCGGGGCAAGAAAAAGATTGACTATGCCGACGATAAATGCAACAACAAACATTCGCGGCTGTACCCAGCCGCCTAGGCCGGTCAGTCCCTGAGCAATCGGAAACAAGATTTCACCTATTGCGCTAAATAGCGCAATGACAATTGCACGATTCCACCAGCTTGGGTCGCGAACGAAGAATGGCAAAAGCCCTGCGGCGAAACCCACTCCTCCTACAACTAGTGATGCAAGTCCGAGCGGAGTGGTTAATACACAGTCGTACATCAACCCCACGATCAGACCCGTCAGCGCACCCACCTCAGGTCCGTAAATCGCACCCGCGGTAACACCGATCAACAACATCAATTGCACCATTACCCCGAACGGACGCATTTCATTCAAAATTGTCGTTTGAATACCTAGAAAGAAAAGCCCAACCAACACCAGCCTTGTCCACCTGCTGGCCATAATGCGCAAAAACCGCAGACTCATGGTGTCTGCTGCTCTGTTATTGGCTGGTAGAGCAATATGCGAACAAATGAAAGGTTGCTGAGATCGGCAACTAAACCAATTTCTAAGACTGGCCCGGCTGTGCCAAGTCGTTTGTTCACACGTGTCACGGTTCCAACAACAATGTCTGGTGGCGCCAAACTGAGCGATCCTCCAGCCGACACAATTGGAGAACCCAATTGGATTTCGCCAAAACGCTGTTCGGTATCAATAAACCGGACAATCGGCGTTCGTGATGGACCACGACCCTCCAAGATTCCAGTTTCACGTACCGCCAATGAACTGCCCGCAGGAATGGTGAGTGAAGGTGCTGCAACCGACACGTTGGGCATGGTGACCGCTGCGGAGGGCAATGTCGAGCCAGGAGTGAACCCAGGAATTTTGCTCGTCGTAGCGACGGGAACTGTTGTGATTGGCACCGTCGTCGTGACATCTGCCGATGCTGCCCCGGGGTCCGCGATCGTGGACACTGTTGTTTTGGGGGTATTGACGACCTTCACCGACAGTGCATATTCAGGGTCGGTGATCAGCATGATCACAGCACGATCGGAAAACACTTTTGTCACCTTGCCAACTAGCCCCGCTGCGTTGAGCACTGGCATTCCAACTTTGATGCCGCTCTCGCTTCCCTGGTTGATTTCTACGCTTTGAGCAAAATTTGAGGGTGAATCACCAATTACTTGAGCGCTCACCGAGTTGATCCCTGCCAATGTTGGCAACCCATTAAGTGCAAGCAGTTCTTGAGACAATCGCACTGAAGCGGCGGCGGCAACGGAGGCACCCTCTTGCTGTGCAATTTTCTCTCGTAGCAATCTGTTCTCGGCTGTCACGTCGTTGTAGTCGGTAATTCCATTCCACGCATTCGAAAGAGGACGAGTAACGACGTTGGCAACTCCTTCCACCGGCCTAAACAACACACCAAAGACCGAACGCACTAATGACGTAGACCCACTTTGCTGCAAGTCAAGCGTGACAAAAATGATCGACGTTAAGGCAAGTAGCGCTATGGCCCTGCGACGCTGCGGTGAAATCACTGCCACGACATGCCTCTCGTCGACCTACTCAAAGTAGGACTGCGACGTGAGCCCCTTCATCGCTTCAATGTTGTCGAGTGTAAGACCGCAACCAAGCACTACCGAGTACAAGGGCTCTGGTGCGAGAAATGCGTGAATGCCAGTTTCATGCGTGACGCGTTCGGGCAGTCCGGCTAAGAGTGCACCACCACCCGAGAGAACAAGTCCATGACTAATAATGTCCGCAGCAAGTTCGGGCGGTGTTCGCTCGAGGGTGGTTTTAATTGCTTCTACGATCGTGCTCACAGGTGCATCAAGCGCAGCGCGAACCTCTTCGCTTGTCACCACTTGTGTGCGCGGAAGGCCAGTTGCAATGTCACGACCGCCCACGTCGGCAGTAAGTTCCTCTTCCAGTGACCATGCAGACCCAAGCTGCAACTTCACTTCCTCGGCGGTGTTTTCGCCAATGTCGAGCGCAAACTCGCTTCTGAACATTTCCTGGATTGCTTCATTCAATTCGTCACCTGCAACACGGGCGGAATGGGCAGTAACAATGCCACCCATCGAGATAACCGCAACTTCCGTCGTGCCACCACCGATATCAACAATGAGGTTTGCGCTCGGCAGGTGCACGGGAAGCCCCGCCCCGATAGCGGCCGCCATCGGCTCTTCAATGATGTACACGGGCCTGCGTGCGCCAGCGAACTCGGCCGCATCTTGAACTGCTCTGCGCTCCACGCCCGTAATCTCCGACGGTACACAGATGATCATTCGCGGTTTGTTCCAGCGGCTTGTGTGCACCTTTTGAATGAAGAAACGAAGCATCTTTTCACAGACGTCAAAGTCCGCAATCACGCCATCTTTAAGGGGGCGAACGAGTCGGATGTTTTGTGGAGCACGGCCCCACATCCGTTTTGCCTCAAAACCAACCGCGACCAATTGTCCGGTCTTGTTATCTACCGCAACAGTTGACGGCTCGTTGAGCACAACGCCTTCGCCCTTGACAAACACCAGAGTGTTGGCGGTGCCCAGGTCGATTGCGATATCGCGCCCTAGCGAAAGTGAGCCTCCACCTGCCATCTAACTGGTCTCCTTGTATTGGTCATGCAACTGGCCGAAACAATCACGGCAAGTAGTTGCAGGGTTTCTTAAATCCTACCGATCAAGCCTCGACCGAAGTGTGCGGCAATGCTTATATGCAGTGCTGGTCTACAGATGTGGGAAGAAAATACCAATTTCTCGGGCCGCGGATGCTGCAGAGTCGCTGCCGTGTACAAGATTCTCGGTAAACAGCGTTCCGTAGTCGCCGCGGATAGTTCCTGGTGCTGCGGCGCGTGGATTTGTCGCGCCCATCATCGAACGAACGATTTCCCATGTGTCTTCTGGGCCTTCAACGACTAGTGCAACGACTGGACCGCGCGACATAAAAGAAACCAAATCGCCGTAAAAGCCCTTGCCCTTGTGCTCCTCGTAATGGCGCTCAAGAATTGCGGCATCAAGTGTCCGAAGCTCAATAGCAACGAGCTTCAAGCCCTTTGTTTCAAAACGCGAAAGGATTTCTCCGACAAGTTGACGCTCTACTGCATCGGGCTTTAACAGGACAAGGGTGCGATTGCTCATGGCTACAGGATACGGCGCAAGAGCGTTCGCGCACTGCCCACCACATATAGTGAGCCAGCAACTAAAACAGCATCTTCCTCTGTTGCCATGTTTATTGCTTTTTCGCAGGCATTTTCGACGGTGTCACAGATCACAACTTCATCGCATCCCATTTGGCGGGCTACTCCCCCAAGTTCGTTTGCCGAAAGCCCGCGAGCTGTAGGTGCAGTACAACAAATCACCACATCAAATTCGTCAACACGAAGTGCTGAAAGTAGCTGCTCTGGATCGCGACCCTTCAACGTGCCTGCTACAAGAATGCGTTTACCCTCCGGACTGAAGTCATCAAAAAAAACTTCTGCACAGACATCGGCCCCTGCCGGGTTATGCGCACCGTCAACGACAACAAGTGGATGACGACCGAGAACTTCGAACCTGCCCGGCATAGCAACCGCGGACAAACCTTCCCGCACAATCTCGCTGTTGAGCGCAGCATCGAAAAACTCTTCCACTGCAGCAACCGCTATCGAGGCGTTGTTCCCCTGGTGCATGCCATGAAGCGGCAAATGTATGTCGCTATACGTGGCTCGCGAAGTACGAACACTGAGCGAACGCCCACCCACTGCCAACTGATTTTCTACACACTCGAAATCTTCACCACGACGAATCAATTTTGCGTGAAGAGATTCATTCCAGATCGAAAACAATTCGGGGTTCTCATCCCCAATTACGAGTGAGCTATTGGCTTTTGAGATGCCAACCTTTTCGTGCGCAATATGTTGAAGCGTCGGACCCGCAAATTCAGTGTGATCAAGAGCAATGTTGGTGATCACGGCCACGTCGGAAGCAACCACATTCGTCGCGTCCCAACGACCGAGCATTCCAACTTCCACAACAGCAACATCTACGGCGCTGTCGGCGAAATAACGAAATGCAGCCGCAGTCATGATGTCGAAATATGAGGGTCGCACCCCGGCCAGAACCTCAATGTCGGCTATTGCAGCAATGCAGTCGGCAAACTCTTGTTGATCAATTTGTTCTCCATCACGAGTGATGCGTTCGGTGAGCGCTTCCAAATGCGGGCTTGTATAAGTGCCAACCTGCAGGCCATGCGCCATCAGCAATTTGGTGATGATTTGCGTTGTCGAACCTTTGCCATTGGTTCCAGTGACATGAATAACCGGGTAGTTCAGTTGCGGGTTGGCCATCAAATCCATGAACCGAGAAATATTGTCGAGCGAAGGCGACTCGACTCGACCAGTTTTTTCGTAACTGGCGTGTTCATCGAGATAGCGAAGCGCCTTCTCGTAATTCATGTGAACGAGACTACGGGCTAAGAGGCTGCGCGGCGTTGACGAGCAACACGAGCCGTGCGAGGAACCAACGTTGGGCTGGTCTTTTCGACCACCGCGTCAACATCGACGACCACGCGTTCGATGTCAGTGCGTCCTGGCAACTCGTACATAGTATTCAGCAATACCTCTTCCAGAATTGCTCGCAAACCGCGAGCGCCTGTGCCACGAGTAAGTGCCTGATCGGCAATTGCATTAAGGGCTGCGGGCGTTACGTCAAGTTCAACATCCTCAAACTCGAAGAACTTTTGATACTGCTTCAATAATGCATTTTTGGGCTCGGTCAAGATTTGAATTAAGGCTTCCTTGTCGAGGCTGTGCACCGCACCGATCATCGGCAATCGGCCAACAAACTCGGGGATCATTCCAAACTTCAACAAGTCCTCCGGCAACACCTGAGCGAACAGTTGGCCAGGGTCTTTTTCCTTCTTCGATCGAACATCGGCGTGGAACCCAATTCCCTTGTGTCCAATGCGCTGCTCGATGATTTGGTCGAGCCCAGCAAAGGCCCCGCCAACGATAAACAGCACATTGGTGGTGTCGATCTGAATGAACTCTTGGTGTGGGTGTTTGCGTCCACCTTGTGGCGGAACAGATGCAATGGTGCCTTCAAGAATTTTGAGCAGGGCTTGTTGCACGCCTTCACCCGACACGTCCCGAGTAATCGATGGGTTCTCGCTCTTACGCGCCACTTTGTCGATTTCGTCGATGTACACAATTCCCGACTCTGCTCGCTTCACGTCGAAGTCGGCGGCCTGGAGCAATTTCAGCAAGATGTTCTCGACATCTTCGCCCACGTAACCTGCTTCGGTTAACGCTGTTGCATCGGCGATAGCAAAGGGAACGTTTAGGAGCCTTGCCAGGGTCTGCGCCATGTGCGTTTTGCCGCAACCAGTTGGGCCAAGCAGCAAGATGTTGCTCTTTTGCAGTTCCACTTCATCGCGCTGCTTGGTGTTTGCCGACTGATGGCTAATTCGACGATAGTGATTGAACACCGCAACGGCGAGAACTTTCTTCGCCTGATCTTGGCCGACGACATACTCGTCGAGAAATGCACGGATGTCTCGCGGGATTGGAAGCGCGTCCATTCCTACTTCGGCTACCTGCGCAAATTCTTCGTCGATAATCTCATTGCACAGTTCGATGCACTCATCACAGATGTACACACCTGGGCCGGCAATCAGTTTCTTCACAGCTTTCTGCGACTTGCCGCAGAAAGAGCACTTCACCAACTCGGCACTATCTCCAAATTTTGCCATGAAAATCCGATCAGCGAATTGGGCCGGAGCGGTCGGTCATCGAGCGCTCGCTAATGATTTCGTCTATCACGCCATACTCCAGGGCCGCTGCTGCTTCCAACGTGAAGTCGCGATCAGTATCTGCATGCACTCGCTCCACAGTCTGGCCGGTGTGCTTGGACAAAATTCCCTCAAGTAATTCACGCATCCTCAAAATTTCACGCGCAGCAAGCTCAAGGTCGGTGACCTGCGCATAGCCAACTTGACCGTACGGCTGATGCAATAACACACGCGCGTGTGGAAGCGCCAAACGCTTGCCTTTAGTGCCTGCTGCCAACAACACCGCTGCTGCCGAAGCGGCCTGACCAAGACAGATGGTCGCAATGTCGTTCTTGATGAATTGCATCGTGTCGTAAATCGCGAACAGCGCCGTGATGTCGCCACCAGGGCTATTGATGTAAATGTTGATGTCCTTATCGGGATTTTCGCTTTCAAGGTGAATCAACTGAGCGCAGATGAGATTGGCAATGGTGTCATCAATGGGAGTGCCCAAGAAAATGATGTTCTCTTTCAATAGACGGCTGTACAAGTCGGATACGCGCTCGCCACGACTTGTCTGCTCGGTCACATTTGGAACGTAATAGTTCCGAGAAATGTTTGGGCTCATACTCGCCGTCTCCTTGGGGTAAAGGTTCGACTATCGATAGTAGTTGCGACTACCCGTTATTCAGCGTCATCTCCGTTTGGCCCATCTTCTTCGCCAAATAGCGTGTCGGCGCTAATGGCATTGCCGTCTGGGTCGACGAGGGTGGAGTTGCGCAGCAGCCAGTCAACTGCTTTGGATTTTCGAATTTGGGCAACCAACTCACCAAGCGCATCGTTCTGCTCGTAGACCTTGCGAACTTGTGCAACCTTCCGTCCTGCCTGAGTAGCAATGCGATTGAGCTCAATGTCTACTTCATCGTCGTCTGCCGAAATGTTCTGAGCCTCGGCAACTGCACGAAGGGCCAAATCAACTTTCACAGCCTTGACCGACTCGCTGCGCATTGATTCTATAAACGCCTCGGTGCTTTGACCTGTGGCCGAAAGCCATTGATCAATTTGGATGCCTTGGGCTTGGAACTGTTCGACCGTGTTACGCACACGTGCCTGCAAGTCACTGCCCACCATTGACTCGGGGGCATCGATCGTGACCAACTCGGAGAGGGCTGCAGTGGTTCGCTCGACGAACACGCCACGGGTCTGATTGAGCTTCATGTTTTCCAAGCGCTCGCGGAGTGAATTCTTCCATGCTTCTTGCGTCTCAAATTCGGCGACGTGCTCGGACACCCACTCGTCAGTCAGTTCTTGCAGCACCATCTCTTGAACCTTTTTGACAACCACTGTTATTTCGGCAACATCAGTCGTTCCGTTTGGTGCTTCCGAATACTCGATTTTGGTTCCAACCTCGGCACCAATCAACATGTCATCGAATTTTGGCGAAACCCATTTCTTGCCAACTTCGTAGAGCCAGTCCTCGACATTGAGACCAGGCACGGGGTTGCCTTCACGTGTGCCGCTGAGGTCGATAGTGACGTGATCGCCAAGAGCAATTGCGCGAGTCGCGTCGGTGAGAGTGCCGTGTCTTGCGCGTTCAGAGTTCATCGCATCAGAGACTTCGGCCTCGCTTACAGCGAGTGCCGGAAGTTCAATGCGAAGACCGTTGTAACCAGGCACGGTGATGACTGGTCGAATTTCGCAGGTTGCATCGAAACCGACAACACCTTCTTCTTCGCCCTTCGTCACTTCAATCTGCGGAGTGGCGACGAGATCTACGTTGTGTTCGCGAACTGCTAGCGACAGATACTCAGGGATGGCATCTTGGATGGCTTGCGAGCGTGCAGCGCCAATACCAATCTGGGCCTCAAGCAATTTGCGAGGTGCCTTACCCTGGCGGAAGCCTGGTATACGCACTTCTTTCGCGATTTTACGGAATGCCTGGTCGATATTTTTGTCGAATTCGACCTCGTCCACTTCTACTGAAAGTTTGACTTTGTTGCCCTCGAGGGTCTCAATGATGCTTTTCACAGGGCGCAAAGTGTACCCTTTGCATTCGTGACAGCCTCGTGGAAACCTCATGCATTGGCATCCCCCCATGCCGACCAAATCAGCCTCCGCGCAGGCGACACCGTGGTAACTACCGCCGAGATTCAGGGCGTGGCCGTTGGTTCTGAGGGAAAAGTGATATTGGCAAATGGTTTTAATTGGCTTCGCTACCGCGTGCGGTTTGCTGATGGCACCGAAGTGGGCGATCTTGACCAGCGCAATATTGCGCCAGTTGGCAAAACCGCCAAACGTCTTGATCGCGCCAACAAGCGCAAGTTGTAAGCAAACCCGTTTCGACCATGTCATCCTCGGTCGACATCCAGCACCGCTTCCCCGGCTTGACTGGAGGCTGGGCTCGATTTGACGGCCCAGCCGGAACGCAAATGGTCGATTCTGCAATTCGCGCAATGACCGAATTTGCTAGCAGTGGCATCAACGCCAACACTGGAGGATACTTCTCTGCAGCAAACGAATGCGACGCGCTACTGGAACGCACGCGTGGAGTGCTTTCTACATTATTTGGCGCCGACCCAGAAGGTATCTGCTTGGGTGCCAATATGACCACAATGACCATGGCCTTGACGCGAGCCATTGCGCGGACACTTCAGCCTGGCGACCGAATAGTCGGCACGAAGCTCGATCACGACGCAAATGTTTCTCCGTGGAGGATCGCTTGTGAGCTATCCGGCGCCGAACACAAACTTGCCCCATTCAGCACCAGCACGTTCGAACTCGATACCGATGCAATGATTGCGCTCATTACTCCCAATACCAAGTGGGTGGCAATCACTGGCGCCTCAAACTTGTTGGGTACCGCGCCAAATCTCAAACCAATCATCGATGCAGCGCACAACGTAGGCGCTCGTGTTTTTGTAGACGCAGTGCACCTCGCAGTGCACCGTCAAATTGATATTGGGCAGATTGGCTGCGATGTTCTCGCAACCTCTCCCTATAAATGGTACGGCCCGCATGCCGGAGTGTTGTGTGTAGAGCCAGAATTACTCAATTCGCTGCCCGTTGCAAAAGTGCGTCCTGCCAAAAACATCGGCCCGAGTCGTTTCGAGACAGGAACACCCAACTTTGAAGGTATTGCAGCGGTAGAAGCCGCCGCGCGCTTCCTTATTGAAGAGGACATGAACAAAGTGGAGTCTTACGAAAACGGGGTTTTTCTACCGTTGCTCAATGGTTTGCAAAACATCAACGGAGTCAAAGTGTGGGGACGACCAACGCTCGAAGGTCGTGTGCCAACAGTTTCGTTTACGATTCAAGGTCACCACCCCAATCACGTCGCCCAAATGCTCGCACAGGCTCGAATCGCCGTGTGGTCTGGAAGTTCGTACGCCGTGGAAGCCGTCGATCAATTGGGCCTCACCGAATCGGGAGGCGTGGTTCGCGCGGGAGTCACCCGCTACGTATCTGCAAACGATGTTGATCGACTGCTAGAAGTAGTCACATCGCTCGCGTCCAATCGTTAGATCATCTCGCTAGGCTGTTTCAGTCCGGGGAGTGGCGCAGTTGGTAGCGTGCCTGGTTTGGGACCAGGAGGCCGGGGGTTCAAGTCCCCCCTCCCCGACAACTTTCTACCGAAATTTAAGGCTTTCATGAACCACCCGATTGCGTCCGCAAAATATGTGTCGTTCGTGTCATATCGCCGTGATGGCACCCCTATCGCAACCCCCGTCTGGATCGCCCCGCTGGGAAACGATTTTGGATTCACCATTGATAATGCGTCCGGCAAAGCCAAACGACTTGCGCACACCAGTCGGGCAACCATTCAGCAATGCGACGTGAAAGGAAAAGTTGCAGAGGGAACGCCTGTGTATTTCTGCACCGCCCGAGTTGTGCTTAATGGCGAGGCCGAAATTGTGCGCGACGCAATCGCGAAGAAATATGGACTCACCTACAAAGTCTTTTCAATCTATTTATGGTTCACCGAATATTTCGGAAAAAAGAAACATCAGCCCGAGACGGCAGTGATTGTCTCATTGGCTTCCTAGCCTTCGCTGCAACTAAGCAAACTCACCCCGCGCAATGCTGTTACTCACGGCATTGACAAAATCACCTAGCGGCTGATCATGCTCGATCAGGAGAACGTATTTCCCTACAACATCAATCACTCTTTTTGCAGCCTTGCCCCGTTTAAGTTCTGGACGCAAGCAAAGCAATTGATGCGCAGTTACGGCTTCAATTGCCACTAGCTGTCGCAACCAGCCAATCTGTCGGCCCAATTTTTCCACGACTAGCGGAAACTGCGATGCAACATCTTCAGCATTTTCAGAAATTGCAAAGAAGTCGAGACTTGCTGGATTGGCTTCAAATCGAACCCGCGTTGCCATTGCAACCGTCGACTTCATCAAAGCATTGAAGCCCACACTGTGACCTTCGAGCGGCGCAAGGTATCGGGGAACTCCCTCAATGGTTCCATTGGCCATTCTGATCGTTCGATTCGCCGCTGCATTTGACCAGTGGGCAAGCGCAATCGTCAGCGCCTCCCCCGCTACAGACACCGCTAGCGATTGGAAATTACTGGACGATCTGATCTGTCGTTGCTCAAGTAGCACAACTGGGTTGTCGTTGCTCAAGTTGCACTCTTGCAACAGCAAGTCGGTAAACGTCAGCGAATGTGTGCCCACGAGCGCCATCAAGGGAACAAGAGTCCTAAACGAAATCGCATGCTGAGCCTGATCGATCGCGCCCTCTTCAAGCGTCCACGAACCGTGCAGCAAGTCCATGATCAATCGGCTTGCATTATCTCCTCCAGGGACAGACTTTGTTGCCACAACTTCGGGGAGGAACGGCCCAGGATTGACGCCATAGGCCTCGCACGATGCAACGGCAACCTGTGTCGCCGCACGCAAGACAACGCCCAATTCCCCGATTACCTCAATTGCCGCGGATTGCGACACCGATCCAGAGTTCAGTAGACCAAGAGCATCTTTTGCCGCGAGCTCAACCGGCTGCAAGTTGATTGTGCTCAGCGCGCTGAGCGCAGAAACTCGTGTGCCCCGAAAAGAGACGTCTCCGATACCGAGAGCAGCCGCGCAAAGCTGTGCGCACTGACCAAGATCGCTGGAGCCAACCGACCCAAGTGAAGCCACTACAGGCGTCAAACCCTTGTTGTACATTTCGACGAGTTGCTCGACAACATGCGGAGATACGGCCGAGTTTCCGTTGCACAAGTTTGCAATGCGAATACCTAGTGCACGTCGACTTACCGAATCTGGGAGTGGTTCGCCAATGCCGATCATTCGCCCCTCAATGACCGATCTTTCAAAATCTGCAGTAGATCCGCGCTCCAGTTTCATTGACACGTTGGCCCCCAAGCCAACATTCAGACCGTAGACGGCTGTCTTTCCGTACATGTGTTCATCAGCTATTTTTCGCGATTCGGCAATCCGCTTGATCGCCACAGGGGAAACTTCGATCTGCGTTTCAAGACCTCCCAACGCGATCAAATCGGCAAGCGCGAGGGGATTATCTCCAACAGTAATGTTCATGAGTAACGCAACCTTTGACCAACACCCATCTTCTTGGCTTTTTCAAGCATCGTATAACCAAGTGCAATGTCGGAAAGCGACAAACCACGATGCCAGAGCAGCGTTGTCTCATCATCGGATTCTCGCCCGGTTTTTTTGCCGACAACAATTTCACAAAGCTCGGCATGCAAATTTGATTCGCCCAACAGCCCCGCCTCAACGTGCGCACGAAGCGCACCAAATTTGCCGCTCTTGCACTGTCCCCAATCATCGACTACCACTTTGTCCATCTTGGACAGCAAATCGATCTCTACGGCACTCATTGTCCCGTACGGCACAACAAATGCACCACCGCCAATCCACTTCGTCTGCAGCATGGCCTCAGGTGCTGGTAATCGGGAAGCCTCTACAACGATGTCGGCACCTTCTACGCAACTTTTCCAATCGGCTGTAACTCGCACATGTTTGCCGAGGTCGTTGGAGAGTTTTTTTGCAAATGCCTCGCGACTTTCTGGACGAAGCGAATGCACCCGAATTTCATCAAAGTCAAATAAGTGATTAAGCAGTCGCACGTTCCAATACGCAGTCCCTCGAGCGCCAATGTGCCCCAAAACTTTGGAACCCTTGCGCGCAAGATGTTTGGCGCCGAGAGCAGTAATTGCGCCAGTGCGCATGTCGGTGAGAAATGACGCGTCGATCACTGCTTTAGGCATGCCCGTGCGGCGGTCCATCAAGTTGAGGAGAGCCAATTCGCTCGGGAGACCAGCCAAATAGTTGTCGACGAAGTCCCCCACTACTTTGACGCCAGCCAAGTCGATCGACCCACCAAGTGATCCGCGCAACACGTTGAAGTGACCTTCCGAAACACCTGGCTCCAGATGGACTCGAGGCTCGATAACCGCCTCACCCATCCCCTGCAGCCGAAGGCCTTCTTCAACTGACTCAAGGATCTCGTCGTTACTTAATGAAAGTTTTTGCACGTCGATTCGGCTGAGATAGTCAATCCAAGTTTCAGGAATTTCTTCGTTGCTCATTTCAACCAATCCGATAGCCGTCTACGCGACTGGTCATTGCCTCTAACACATCGGGCAACGGACGCACACCGATGCCCACCGTGTTTGGAACGTCGATGTACCCGCCTTTCAATACGAACGGTTCAGTTACGTCTTGTAGGAAATACCGATCGGATGCACTGGTGTCACCCGGAAGCGTAAAACCGGGAAGTGCAGCAAGTGCAAGATTTGCGGCACGCCCAATGCCGGTTTCCAACATCCCGCCACACCACACCGGCACGCCGCGCGAATAACACAGATCATGGATGCGCTTCGACTCCATGTAACCGCCAACACGACCAGGCTTGATATTGATGATTGAACACGCGCCAATATCAAGTGCTCCGCGCGCGACGTCGTACGAAGTAATCGATTCATCCAAACAAACGGGCGTTGTAATGCGCTTACTCAATTCCACGTGGCCAACAATGTCTTCCTCGGGCAGAGGCTGTTCGATCAACAACAAATTAAATTCGTCTAACCGCGCCAAGTGCGCTGCGTCGTCCACGGTGTAGGCCGCATTCGCATCTACCTGCAGCAACATTTCATCACCAAATGTTTGTCGAACTGCGCGTACGCGATCGATATCAAAACCAGGTTCAATCTTTAACTTGATGCGCACGTACCCGTCTTTGCGATAGCCCTCAACAACGCCGAGCAAGGTGTCGATGTCTGGCTGGATACCAACCGACACGCCAGATGCAACCCTTGTTTGGGTGGCACCCAGAAAACCTGCCAAAGACAACTTTGTGCAGCGCAGCTGATAATCCAAAAGCGCAGTCTCAACAGCGGCCTTGGCCATGAAGTTGCCCCGAATGCTGGCGGCGGCAATCACAAACTCGTGGGCGGTCATGGTGGGCGTTACAAGCGGGATGAGAAACCGCTTGATTACTTCCTCGCAACCATCCACATATTCGGATGAATACAGCGGTGCGGCCATTGCAACGCATTCGCCCCAACCCTCTTCGTCGTCGCCAATTACATGGACATACAACAAATCGCGATCTACCTCGGTGCCAAACGAAGTTCTAAACGGCGAAACTAGGGTGATGTGGGCCCTAACAATTTCAATGCGCTTGATACTCATTGCGCCCCATCCTTATTGCTGCGCAGCACGTAGCAATAATCCTCATTAAGGCCCACCACGCTCACGCCGTCTATGCCAGCCGCTTCGAATGCGGCTCGTTGCCGATCGCGCCAGCTGGCCGCCAGCGCCGTGTCGGTTTTGCGGAGTAATTCAATATCTGCCGGCGTGGCGACAAGCACATCGTTGGCGTTAGCTTCAATGAAATCTGCCGCTGCCGGGGCATCCTTTCCGGCAATATCCCATCGCACCAGCAACCTGTCACTTTGTTCGCCCGCGTTGATGCCGTCATCCAATTGCCCATAAAAATTTTGGTGATAGCCCAAAACCTGCGTACCCAATTTGACGATGTTAAACCAGGCATTTCTTCGAACGAGTGGATCGAATGTCCACGTCACAGTGCCAAATCCGTGTTGTCTTGCCCATGAAAACTGATGCAACTTGATTGCGTAACCAATGCCCCCATTGGCGGCGGTTGCAATCACGCCGGCAGCGTGCGAGTGCAAATTGGGTGCGCTTTGGCCAGCAAGCGGAAGCCCCACAATCGCGAACGCGGCCCCCACCGGCTGCCCATCGCGCCATGCAATTGCGCCGTAGGCACCGTTGTGCAGTGCAGCAACCATGATTTCGGGCGAAACCATTGCCCGCACCGACCACACCTCATCAAAAATTGTGGAGATCAGGGCGGCATCAGCAGGTGTGGTGGCTACTTCAATCGATAATCCTGCGATCTCTCGGGGCCCAGCAGCTGTTGACATTGGTTGAAACTCTACCGATCAGCCAAGATAGAGGCATGACCGTCACCGTAACTATCATCGACCACCCAGTTGCAGCAGAAGCACTCACCCACCTGCGCGACGAGAATTCGTCCAATCAGTTCTTCCGCGCCGAGATGCGCAGACTGTCATTGATCGTCATTGCTGAAGCAACTCGCTCGGTGCCAACTCGCAAAATTCGAGTGACTACACCGCTTGCAGAAACAGACGGCATCAAAATCGCTCAGCGACCAATTCTTGTTCCGATTCTTCGAGCAGGCCTTGGCATGCTTCCCGCAGCGATGGAGTTACTGCCCGACGCAGACATTGCGGTTGTCGGTGTGCAACGCGACGAAGTTACTCACGAGCCAAGCGAATACGTTGCAAAACTTCCGGCAAGGCTCGACGGCCGACATTGCATCGTTCTTGATCCCATGCTCGCAACCGGTGGTTCTTTGGAATACGGCTGCAAATTGCTTGCTGCTCGCGGTGCGCCAGAACCATTAACCATTGCTTGCGTGCTTGCAGCACCAGAGGGAATTGCCTACTTAGAAAAGTCGGGAATGAATCTGCATATTGTCACCGCGTCGGTTGACGAACGGTTGAACGAACATGCATTCATTGTCCCTGGCCTTGGCGATGCAGGTGATCGCCAGTTTGGCCCGCCCAACTGATTGCTATCCAAAAAATGTTGCCGACACATCGGCAAACAGATCAAGGTTTATTGTTTTGATCTTTCCTCGCGTTGCACTCATTGATTCGCGCGCAATTTCTCCGCATCGCAAAACAACCATTTGGCCGAACGCCGCATCGTGCACCGCATCCACCGCGGCAAGCCCAAACCTTGTTGACAGCACGCGGTCGTAACTTGTTGGCGTGCCGCCGCGCTGCACATGCCCAAGCTGCACCACTCGCGACTCGTAGCCAGTTCGTTTGGTGATCTCTGGCGCAATGAGTTGCGCAATGTTCCGCGGCGAATGATGCCCGTACTGGTTTACTGGCACGTCTGGTATTGCAAGTGTTCCTGCCTTCGGCAGCGCACCTTCTGCCACTACAACAACCGACGCGTAACGCCCGCGGTCGTGCCGATGAGCAATAACTGCCGAGAGTTCGTCAAGGTCGAATGGCACCTCGGGCACCAATATCGCGGTGGCACCTCCCGCGATGCCCGCGTGCAGCGCAATCCAGCCGGCATCCCTGCCCATTACTTCCACGACCATCACCCGATCGTGGCTTTCTGCTGTTGTGTGCAGCCGATCTATTGCGTCGGTGGCGATCTGCACGGCCGTTTGAAAACCAAACGTGGCGTCGGTGCCCACGACGTCATTGTCAATGGTTTTAGGTACTCCGATAACAGGTAGGCCGTATTGTTCGTGAAGCAACGAACCAACCGTGAGCGAACCATTACCACCAATAACAATCAGCGCATCCAAGCAATTGTCCGCAAATGATTTTCGGACTCGTTCGACACCTTCGGCGGTGTCAAAGGGGCCACCTCGTCTCGTGCCCAAAATTGTGCCGCCCCGAGGAAGTATCCCTCGCACAGCTGTCGTGTCGAGCGTCATGGTCCGCTGTTCCATCACGCCATCCCACGCGTCCATGAAGCCAATGACCTCGTCGCCAACCCGTGATTCGGCCTTGCGAACAATTGCCCGAATGACGGCATTCAGGCCCGGGCAATCGCCGCCGCCTGTCAGAACGCCGATTCGCATGATTTCACCCTACGCCGGATTTTGACACGGTTGCAGGGTTCGGACCCCTGTCCGTACTTTGGTTAGCATCCAGGTATGCCTAAAGCAATCTTTCGCAAGCCATCCGAGTCGACCATGAAGCGTGATGTCAAAAACATGCGCAGCGTTTTAGCGGAGCGACTTTACGATCTGCGCAGTGCTAACAAATTAAGCCAGGCATTTTTGGCGGACCTTGCCGGCGTTGATCGCAAAACCATCAACCGAATTGAAAATGGCCACTTCTCACCTGCGCTCGACACGATCGTTCGACTGAGTGTTGCACTCGGCATCGCGCCATCGGACTTGCTGAAGAAATAAACCAAAATAGGTTGGATTTGCCGCCTATTTTTTTGAGATAGCAACCGCGAACCGCGCGCATATGTCGGCAATATTTAACCAATACGACTCGTCGTCTTCACGGTGGCGCTCACAAACATCGCAATCCAGCACATTGTTGTTTGCAGCAAACCTGTGAGCCGAGCTGTGCAGATTCTTGATTGTTTTGTTGCCGTTTATTTGGCTTAAATCGGTTTCCAAAGTGGACACGAACGAGCACAAATTAATGATGGGGACGGCGGACCCGGCCGACCGTACATTACTGACTACTTGTTCGTTGACCCCCGAAAAGCCCAACACAAGTGAGGCTCTGCGAGAAAACCGTGGGGACGCAACTTTGACTTGCTGACTCATGAGTGCAACCAAATTAGGCAACTGCGGCAGCGAAGGTAACGAAAGATTGACAGCACTAGGAGACTGCACGGCAACCTGCACTTTGACTGCAACATTGACGTTTTTGTTATCCAGGGCTGCGAGCAATAAACGCGAGCCAATCAACCCAACTACATCGTCTGAGTCGGCTACGAGTATGTGGAGTGCTTTTTTTGGATTGCGCATGCCGCCAATCATCGCTAAGGGGTGTACCACATAAGCCACATTACTTTTCCGAACAGTTTGGTAAGGCCTTCCTCGCAAACCCACCATGACCGCCCCACGAACCATCCCTCATCTTCATTGAGGCATCGTTACACCTATATATAGGTCATCATTTTCTGGCCAAACGACCCTCCATCTGCCCGAAAATAAGCGGTTTAACCGCCATTTCTCAACTTTTTCAACCAATCCCTTCGACGTTTGGCACAAATTGACAAATTGTGGTTATTGTTAT
>SXGQ01644166.1_pt1 | contig 20642 bp, 19 predicted proteins | sample 3178371 | NCBI WGS metagenome assembly SXGQ01 (sample SAMN11356859, study PRJNA531348) | freshwater metagenome | isolation source: freshwater sample F1-20 | place: China: Fuxian Lake, Yuxi | collected 2017-12-25 | reverse complement strand
GCTTAACCGTGCCCGCTGGTGTTCTATTGCAATCGCGGCATCGATGGGAATTGGCTTTTTACTTGCCCCCCTTTGGGTGCCCTCTATCAACGATCCGGAAATGCCTGGCCTCTCCTACCAACTATTGGCAATAGGTGCAGTGCAGCGCAGTGGGTTTTGTTGTCTGGGTGCAGCCCTGGTGGGCGGCTTAAGCCAAAGGAATTATTTTTTTAATTTCCCTTGGCTGCTGGGTTTTCAATTGCCCCTTGTGGTTTGGCCATTGTTTGGTTTGGTGCCAACGGCAGAACTAATTGATCAAATTCGGCAACGGCCTGTGCGGGTAATTGCGGCGGCGGTGCAAAAACAAATGCGTTCTGGCGAAGCATTAGCGATGGTGGGTATAAACAAACCATCGCTGCACTACTACACCAAGCAAGTGGTGATCTATGAAGGGCGCCCAGCTTCAGGTTTGCGCAATTTGGGCGAGCGTTTGCAATTAGAAGAATCGAAACAAACAAAACAAGCTGCCTCCTTGTTGCTGGTGATCGATAAAACCACCGCGAGCCAATCCTTTTGGCAGCTGGTGCCCCGTTCGGTGCTGGCTAGCCAGGGCGTTTATCAGCTCTGGAGGGTGCAACGCTCGGCACTGCAGCAGCAGGCTGGGCGATTGGCGGCCGCTGGGGTGCCATCCACCTGGCAGTTGCCCAACCCAGAGCGCTACTAACCAGCTATGAATGGGCAGTTCGTGAACAATTGCGTGACGGTTGCAACGGATTTGAGCAATACCACTTTCAGCAATAAAGACCTGGCAAGGGCTGGTTTGCTGGAAGCGGCCTGGCGCCACCGCTTGATGGAGCAGGCGGTAGTGGGAATCCCCACTCCAGCCCCAGATGCAACCCAGCAGGCTCTAGGGGGCTTGTGCCAGCAGATCCAAATTCAAAGCCAAGAGCAATTGCAGGCGTTTTTGCAGTTGCAGGGCCTCAGCAGCGGCGAATTTGAGGCCATGGCCCAGTTGCCATTGCGCTGGCAGCAGTGGTGCGAGCAGCAGTATTCAGCAACGGTTGAGCATGAATTTTTGCGCCGCAAGGCTGAATTCGACGAAGTTACCTATTCATTACTGCGCTTGCGTGACGGCGAATTAGCAGCGGAATTGCACCAGCAATTGCAGGAGCAGGAGGTAACTTTTGAAGATCTTGCCGCCCAATACTCAGAGGGCCCAGAACAACGCAGTGGCGGCAAAATTGGCCCAGTGCCGCTTTCCACTCCCCACCCAGCCCTCAGCAAGTTGCTTGAGATAAGCCAGGTGGGTCAGCTATGGCCCCCAAAGCAATTGGAGGGTTGGTGGATCATCGTGCGGCTGGAAGGGCGAAAAGGTGCCCAGCTAAACGAAGCACTCCAGCGCCGTTTGATCCTTGAACAGGGAGACGACTGGCTGCGAAATGAAGTTAAAAATGCACTTGCTACCCATAATGAGCCAGTGAATTGAAGGCCAGCTGAGCCCAGATGTCGATTACAGCTGCCCTTGATCTGCTGGCTTCCACCAAGCCATTTAGTTTTTTAAGCCCAGTTGAGCAGGCCCAGGCTGCTCAAGCCCTCAAGCCCTTGGTTCTAAGGCCGGGTTCCCGTTTGCATGGTTTTGATGAGTTACCACCTGGGATCTTGATTCTTGTGGAGGGGCAGCTGCGGCTGCTGGCCCAGGATCAAAGGGGTGAAACCTTCACCTTGGAATTGCTTTCACCTGGTGCCATCGCCGGTTGGCTGCCCCTAATGAGGGGAGATTCCGGCCAAGTATTGGCGGCGTCGATGGTTTCAAAAGGCTGGTTGCTGCCGGCGGCGCAATTTCTTGAGATGGTTAATCGCCATCAGGAATTGCTGGAGTTTTTTAAAGACGGTGGCCTGCCAGAGCGCTATGCCGTGCTGAGTGGATCCAAAATTGCCGACCTACCCAGGGGCCGTGCCCTGCGCGATTGGGCAGCAAAGGCAGATGCCTCCCCAGCGCTTACTTTGCTTGGTGCCCAGGAAGCTGTGCCCGAGGGCAACTGGCTCTTGAGCACAGGTTGCCTGCCAAACCATGAGGTGGGTGAGAACATTCCCGCCGGTTTAGTGCTTGCTCGGCAAGGAAGATTGCCGGTGCGTTTAATTCCAAGGCCTGAACCATGGCCACCGCAAATTGGTGTGGTTGGCTCCGCTCAGTCAACAATCGCAAGTCAATCGGATCCTCAGCAAGTTGCTGTGGATGTTGATGTGCACGTGGAGGTTTTAGAGCCGGAATGGATTGAAGGTAGCGAGCTTGTGCCTCAGCTCAATCAAATGGAGGCCCTACAGGATTGGTATGGCCGCATTGGCGACGACGGCAGCTTCCCCCATATTTCCGGGCAGGGGGAGCTGGAGGAACCATTTGCGGTATTGCGCATGTTGTCGCGCAGTTTTGATCTTCCTTTTAGGAGGGATGTAATTCGCAGGATTTTGGCCGATCAATTACAGCGAGCTGAAGGCAAGGGCCTTGGTTTGATGCAATTAGCAGCCGTTGCTGATCTGTTGGGTTTAAGGGCATCGATGTTGGAAGTGCCGCTTAAATCCGTGAACCGCCTTCCATTGCCAGCCATTGCCTTGGAGGCTGGCCATCCAGTGGTTATCTGGCAGGCCGATGCCAATGGCCTCTTGCTGGGTGATCCCCGCAGCGGCCAAAGAAAACTGCCGGAAGCTGAACTCAGCCAGTTGCTAGATGAGAAGGGAAATTTGCCAATCCTCAGCCTTGAGCGGGCTAACACCACACCAAAAGAAAGATTTGGCTTGAGTTGGTTCCTGCCGGCAATTAAACAACATCGAGGTATCTTAATTCAAGTTTTAGTTGCCAGTTTCTTTGTGCAACTTTTTGCTTTGTTGAATCCACTTTTGATCCAACAAATTATTGATGCTGTTATATCTCAGGGGAATTTAAAAAGCTTAAATGTTTTAGGTTCGCTGCTGGTGGCAATGGCTGTTGCTGAGGCGATCTTAGGTTCATTGCGCACCTATTTATTTAGCGACACCACCAATCGCATCGATATTTCTTTGGGGTCAACTATTATTGATCATTTGCTGAGGTTGCCACTCAGTTATTTTGCCAAGCGGCCCGTGGGTGAAGTTTCCAGCCGGGTGAATGAATTGGAAAGGATACGCAGATTCCTTACCGGCACTGCGCTTACGGTTGTGTTGGATTCAGTTTTTTCAGTTATTTATATAGCAGTTATGTTGCTATATAGCCCAATCCTCACTGTTTGGGCCCTTGGGGTTATCCCATTTTTCATTGGTTTAACAGCAGCTGCGGCCCCTGTAATTCGCAAACAATTGCGGGAACAAGCTGAATCAAATGCCCAAGTTCAGAGCCATTTGGTAGAAACCCTTGGCGGTATGGAAACAGTTAAGGGTCAGGGCATGGAATTACATAGCCGCTGGCGTTGGCAGCAGCTCTATGGTGGCCAGATCGCTGCGGGTTTTCGCAACACAATCACCAGCACTGCAGCTGGCTCTGCCTCCCACTTTTTAGAACAGTTATCCGGCTTGCTGGTTTTGTGGGTTGGTGCCGGTTTGGTATTGCAAGGCAAGCTAACTTTGGGGCAATTAATCGCATTTAGAATTTTATCTGGCTACGTAACAAGCCCCTTGCTCAGGCTTGCTACGCTCTGGCAGAATTTTCAAGAAACAGCCCTTTCGCTGGAGCGGCTTTCCGATATTGTTGACCATCCCCAGGAGATTGAAATCGCCGGGGAAAATCTTCCTCCGCTGCCGCCCATCAGCGGTGCCATCAGCTATGAGAGGGTTAATTTCCGCTTTGCCAGCAGCGGCCAGCTGCAGCTATTAAACATAGATTTTGATATTCCAGCCGGCGGTTTTGTTGGAATTGTTGGCAGCAGTGGATCTGGAAAAAGTACACTGCTTAAATTATTAACGCGTCTCTATGATCCCCTGGAAGGAACTATTCGCCTTGACGGCAATGATATATCCAAGGTTGATTTATATTCCCTGCGCCGCCAGATAGGTGTGGTGCCTCAAGACAGTTTGCTTTTTGATGGCACCGTTCAGGAAAATATTGCCCTAACAAGGCCCGATGCTGACTTTGAAGAGATCGTTAATGCTGCAAAAGTAGCCTGCGCCCATGAGTTTATTCAACAGCTTCCAGCTGGATATAGCAGTTCTGTGGGTGAGAGGGGCTCCGGACTTTCCGGCGGCCAAAGGCAGCGACTAGCCATAGCGCGCATGATTCTCAAGCAACCTCGTTTGCTTGTGCTAGATGAGGCAACCAGTGCTTTGGATGTTGATACGGAGCAACAATTAACCCGTAATTTAAGCGAAGCTTACCGCGGACGTACGGTGCTATTTATCACCCATCGCCTGGGCAATTTGCGCCATGCTGATCATATTTTAGTTCTCCATAATGGAGCCCTGGTGGAACAGGGCCCCCATGGGGACTTAATGGCCCTTGGTGGCAGATATGCCACCCTATTCCGCCAGCAGGAGGCTGCTTTGGTATGAGCAATTTAGTTCGTCGCGATCCTTCTGATCTTCAGGAAATAAGGCTTCGGCCCTCGCCCCGCTGGAGCAAGGCGGTTGTGTGGGCTTTGATCGGCACGGCTAGTTTTGCCTTTTTGTTTGCCCTGCTAGCAAAAATTGATGAGGTGGTGGTAGCCCAGGGCGACCTTGAACCTGCCGGAGCTGTAAAGCCGATCAAGGCTGTTCAAAGTGCTGTGGTTGAGGAGATCTTTGTGAAGGAGGGTCAGGTTGTTGAACCAGGGCAGCCACTAATTCGCTTTGATACTGATAAATCACTGGCCCAAAAAAGCAATGTAAGTAGGCAGCTATTAATCGAGCAACAACGGATTGCAGAGCAGGCAAATGCAAGTAGGGCCCGTTTGGATAACCTGCAGGCAAAACGTCAAAGTTTAATTTCTAAACGTGATAGCGAGAGGCTGTCTTTAGTTAATCAAGAAGATATTTTACGCCGCTTAGATTATCTAACTAAGCAGGGGGGGATGGGCTTGGTTCAGTATATGCAAGAGAAGGATAAGGGCCAGCAGATGCGTTCTCAGATTGCTCAAACAGAAGCTGCAATTCGGCAAACTGATGCTGAATTAGATGAGGTGAGCTCGGATTTACTCAAGCAGCGCAAGGAGAGTGATCGTCAACTATCCGATCTGGAAAGGCAAAGGGTTGAAGTTAAGGAGCAACTCCAAACCGAATTGCTTAAATCGCCCGTGCGCGGTCAAGTGTTCGACCTAACACCCACCAGTAAAGGATATGCAGTAGCCCCTAATGAGCCGCTTTTGAAAATTGTTCCCCTTGATAAATTGCAGGCTAAAGTTTATGTTACTAGTAAAGATATTGGTTTCGTTAAAGTTGGCCAGCTCTCCGAAGTAAGGCTTGATTCCTATCCGTTCACTGAATTTGGCTCGATCAAAGGCCGTGTTAAGCGCATATCCACTGATTCATTGCCGCCAGACGAGCAGAATCCCCAACCTCGTTTTCCTGTTCTAATTAAGCTTGATCAACAGAAGTTAGAAAAAAATGGACGTTCCTATGCCCTTAAATCCGGCGAAACCCTAAGCGCTAATTTAGTGCTAAGGGAAAAGCGTGTTATTACCCTGCTCACCGATGTGATCGACCGCGCCCTTGATTCCTTAAAGCCAATCAGATCGCCAACAACTTAATTGTTTTAGTTGTTTTTAGATATTTATTTGTTCGTTTTGCCTTAGGCATAGGGAGCAGCAACCCCAACGCTTTATTTCACCGGCGGGTGTGGGGATTTCACAACGGGGGCAGGCAGCAATGCCGTGCACATCAACGCGGCTTGGGTGATCAGCCCAACTAGCCGCACTATCACTACTTGCTAAATCAGCTAGGGGACTTTGAACCCTTTGCTCTAGTTCGAGCCTTTGCAACGGAAAGCCCGCCCCCCGCAGGGCACCAAGTAATTGATGTTTGGCATATCTGAGCGCCAACAACCAATGGGCTTGCTCCACGCCAATCCAGAGCACCGAACCTTGTATCCGTAATGGCCTGCAGTGGGCGGCCAGCTCAGCCCCTGCAATTTGCGGCCATGCCTGCCAAAGGGCTGCCATGGGTGCCTGGCCATGCCAGTTTGCTTCCAATTCCTTGAGGCAATTAGCAAGGGCCTTTGCTGGCTGGGGCCGGGGAGGTTGTAGGTAATTAGGCATCAGAAAAGGCTAGGGTCGTTGTGTTGCTGCCGATGTGCTGCCCCCATGGGCTTCTTCGACCGTTTAAGCCGTTTGCTTCGCTCCAATCTCAATGATTTGGTGGGCCGAGCCGAGGATCCAGCCAAAATTCTTGATCAATCCGTTGCCGATATGCAGTCGGATTTGATCAAGTTGCGCCAGGCGGTTGCTTCGGCTATCGCTAGCCAAAAGCGGATTGAAAACCAAGCCCAGCAGGCTGAAAGCCAAGCCAAAACCTGGTACGAAAGAGCAACTCTCGCCCTTAAGAAAGGGGAGGAGGAACTTGCTAAAGAAGCGCTCAGCCGCCGTAAAACCTATCAAGAAACCGCAACTGCCTTAAATAGCCAACTTTCCACCCAGGCGGGGCAGGTGGAAAATCTAAAAAAGAATTTGCTTTCCCTTGAAGGCAAGATCGCCGAGGCGCGCACCAAAAAAGACATGCTTAAGGCCCGGGCCCAAGCAGCCCAGGCCCAGGCCCAGTTGCAGGGGGCCGTTGGTGGCCTAAATACCGATTCGGCCATGGCGGCTTTTGATCGCATGGAAGAAAAAGTGTTGTCTTTAGAGGCCCGCGGCCAGGCGGCGGCAGAATTAGCCGGGGCTGACCTCGATAGTCGTTTTCAAGCCCTGGAAGCCGGCGGTGATGTGGATCAAGAATTGGCGGCCCTCAAGGCAAGCCTTAGCCCCACACCCCTTGCCCTGCCAGACGACAGCAAAAAACCTGAGCTTTTGCCAGCCCAGGCCGCTGAAGTAGACGACGAATTGGAGAAGCTGAAGCGTTCAATCGACAACCTTTAAATAGCCTCAGCAACTTTCATCCCTACTTTTTCCATGACTGTTCATCAACTAACTGATGCCAATTTTCAAGCTGAGGTTCTAAATGCCGAAGCGCTTGTTTTAGTTGATGTGTGGGCAGCCTGGTGTGGCCCCTGCCGCTTGATGGCTCCATTGATGGAATGGGCAGCAAGCACCTATGGGGAAGGCTTACGGGTTGGAAAACTTGAGGCCGATCCCAACCCAGTTGTTCGCGATCAATTGCAAATAAAAGGTTTACCAACCCTGATCCTTTTTAAAGCTGGTGTTGAAGTGGCCCGTTGGGAAGGGGCCATGGCAAAACCCCAGCTGCAGGCTTTTGTGGATGCCCATCTCTGAGCGGCTTAAACGGCTTGGCTCGGGCATTTTTGCCCGCATGGACCAGCGCAAACGTTCCTATGCGGCATCAACTGCAGCCCAGCTGAATCCCCTGCTTGATCTCTCCTTGGGGAGCACTGATCTGCAGCCTCCAAGCCAGGTGCTTTCAGCCATTGCTACCAAATTGCTGGAGCCGGCCAGTGCGGCCTATTGCCTGCAGGCGGGCACCTTGCCCTTTCGTGAAGCGGTAGCTAATTGGGTGCAGCAGCGCTTTGGGCTGCAGGTGGATCCCCAGCGGGAGGTGCTGCTGCTGGTGGGTTCCCAGGAGGGCACAGCCCATTTACCACTTGCTTTGGTAAACCCTGGGGATCGCACGCTGTTGCTTGATCCCTGCTATCCAAGCCATCGCGGTGGGATGGTGCTGGCGGGTGCTGAACCTTTGCTGCTGCCCCTGGGCTTGGAGGATGGCTGGCGCCCTTGTTTTGGGCGGCTAGCCAACAGTGAACTAGAGCAGCTCAAATTAATAATGCTGGGCTATCCCCATAATCCAACGGCCACCACTGGCTGCCAGGGCTGGTTGGATGAAGCGCTGGCCTTAGCAAACCGGCAAGGGGCGGTGCTTGCCCACGACAATCCCTACGTTGATCTTGCCCTTGAAGGGGAAGCGCCTGCCCTATTGCGATCGGAGGGGTGGCGCACAAATGGGATTGAATTTTTTTCTTTCTCAAAGGGCTGGTGCCTTGGCGGCTTTCGCCTCGGTTTTGCCGTTGGGGCCGCCCATTTAATTGAAGCCCTAGGGCAGGTGAAGGCGGTGGTTGATTTCAATCAGTCGCTGGCCTTACAGGCGGGTGCCACGGTTGCCTTAACGCAACTAGCCAGCTGGCCCCAGCAGCTAAGGCCCATTTATAAGGAGAGGCGTGATGCCATGGCAGCTGCCCTGGCCGCAGGCGGTTGGCGGGTGCCTCCAGCTTCAATGGCCCTTTATCTATGGCTGCCACTGCCTGAAAGCTTGAGAAGCCTCGGCAGTGAAGCTGCCTGCGCTTGGTTGCTTGAACGCAGTGGGGTGGCGCTCACCCCAGGCGTTGGTTTCGGTGCTGGCGGTGAGGGCTGGGTGCGGCTTGCTCTGGTGGCGGAAACAAACCAGTTGCTGGTGGCGGCTAAGCGGCTAAATGCGGCCCTGCTGGGGTGCTGAATTGAGTGGAATATTGGCGGCAGGCTGTGGCGGTCGATTGCTGCGTAGAACCCGTGATCTTGATTTGCGCATGGCTTGGCGGCTGCGGGTGCTGCCGGTTTGTGCCAGCACGGAACCCCTCTTAAGCCACTGGTTGGCGGCGCAACCGCTTTTGCCCATAGCGGTGGTGTCAAAAAAGCAGCGCTTTGGCCGGGGCACGGCCCAACGCCATTGGCAATCACCCGCTGGTGGCCTTTGGCTAAGTGCTGCAATCCCATGGGGCGGAGAGCCACCAGCGGCTGATCGCTTGCCCCTGTTGATGGCATCCGCCCTAATGGCGGAATTAGAACCGCTTGGCCTAGGGGCAGAACTGCATCTAAAACCACCCAATGATTTGATGGTGGGGCAGCAAAAATTAGCGGGAGTGCTCACCTCTGTGGTGTGGCGTGGCGGGCAGGTGCGGCACGTGCGCTTTGGCATTGGCCTCAATGGGCGCCATCCAATCCGTCCTCCGGGCATCACCCTTGCACAATTGCTCGGTAGCCGCTGCCCCCCCTGGCCTAAATTAGTGCACATAGGTTTAAGAGCACTGGAAAGGTTGGCTCTGAATTAAGGCAATCACCCTCAACCTGATTACACACCTGATTACACACCTGATATGTACAAACTATTTATTTTGCCCTTGCTGCTACCGCTGTTGGCTCAAGTGTTGCCAGCGGAAGAACCACCTTTGGTTTTTGATAAATCACTGCAGGAGTTGGAGCGGGAGGGGGCAATCAGCATCAAGGAAAGCCAACAGTTGCGCCAGGGGGAGTATCCCCAACGCAGTGCCCCGGCTCAGCGATATGTGCCAAACCTAGAAAAGTTATGTAGTTCTGGAGTGCTGAGCCAAAGGGAATGCGCCAGAGCCAAGGGAGTTGCCTTCGTTGCTAAAAATAAAAATGCAAAATTTGGTGGCCCAGATGGTTTGCCACTTGCACCATTGAGTGTTCCGGTTTCTGCTCTTTTAGTGGGGGGCGAGGGCAGTTTTTCACTTAGCCAAGTGTTTAGGATTACGCCGAGGCCAGCACCTCTGCTTGGAAATGGCAATCGCAGTTTGATATTTCCTTTGATCGGTAGTGCTGTAACCAGCAGTGATTTTGGCTGGCGGATGCACCCGATTTTAGGAAGCATGATTCTCCATGCCGGCAAGGATTTAGCTGCTCCAGAAGGAACGCCTGTGGTGGCTGCCCTGGCTGGCAAAGTTGTTAGTGCAGGCCTTGCAGGTGGCTATGGAATTGCGGTGGAATTGGAACACCGCAATCCCCAGCGCCGCACCCTCTACGGCCACCTGTCGGAATTGTTTGTGCAATCCGGTGAACAAGTGCGCCAGGGTGAAGTAATCGGTAGGGTTGGCAGCACAGGCCTTAGTACTGGTCCCCATTTGCACTTTGAATTGCGCCGCCCCGACGCTGGGGGTTGGGTGGCGGTTGATCCCGGCAGCCTTTCCCCCAGTGGTGCATTAAGCAGCAAACAAGATCTACTTACGGGATTATTTGATCAATTGCTAAAGGGCCTAGAGCGCAAAACTTAAGATGGTAAATTCAAACAATTTGTAGATCGCCCAAGTTGCCACTATAACCAGTTATTTCAATCACCATGTCGCTATTGGCTTGGAATCCGGCTCTGTTGTCGTTAAGAGCAAGAAAAGTTCGGGTGCCAATACCTGAACCTAAGCTAAAGCTAGCGGCAAGGTTTGCGCCAAAGTTTCTGTTATTTAGAACTTGGCCAAGATCGCCTGCGTTTAAACTGCGAACAGAGCCAAAATTGCGAACAGAACTATTTGCAACTAAGCCATCAATTTGATCAACGCCAATTTCTAGATCGGTGATTCGATCAAAGCCCATCAGCAAGGAGTCGCCTTGGCCAAAGCTAAATGTGTCGTTGCCTGCACCACCAGTTAGTTTATCGCTTCCGGATAAACCGCTAATTAAATCGTTACCAGCGCCGCCAGAAAGGTCATTTTCAGCATTGCTACCGGTAATAATATCAGCATTTTCGGAGCCGCGAACATTTTGAAAATGTTCCACAGTGAGGCTGGCGCTACCGATTCCAGGTAAATTATTTATCGTTAGCAAGTTGTTGGCCAGATTTACATTTAATGAGGCTGTGGTGCCAGTGGAGCCGTCTATTGTGTTAATTCTGTTGGGATTTGCTTTAATTACTTCAATATCAAAATTGGATATCGTATCTGTCCCTAAGCCTCCTGATTTAACCATAACTCCGCCTCGGGAAAAAGTGAGATCTGCATTCACTCTTGAGTAATCAATGATGTCTACCCCAGCGCCGCCACTTAGGCTGTCGCTACCTGCTGACGCATACATTAAATCGTTGCCAGCTCCTGAACTGTAGGTATTGTTATTTGCATCACCAAGCATTACATCGGCGTTATCTGTGCCGATTAGATTGATAGCTGGAAGTAATCGATTTGCTGGAATTGGAGGGTTGTTTGCGGGTCGCGATTGTGGTGCTGGTTGCATGGGCATAGTGTTTTCCTTGAGGGCATAATCAAATTATTTGTTGCACTGCTTTTAGCCGTTGATTAATAGCTCAAGTTTTTGTGATCTTGATCACAGGCTCAACTGTTTGGCTTTAGTTGGCGATGTGGCCATCGCGGAATAGCAACACCCGTTGGGCGCGTTGGGCCACATCTTGTTCGTGGGTAACCAGTAAAACGGTCATCCCTTCTTGATTTAGTTGATCAAAGATGGCTAAAACCTCCCGGGTGGTGTCTGAATCAAGGGCGCCTGTGGGTTCATCCGCCAGCAACAGGGCTGGCCGGTTGATTATTGCTCGGGCAATGGCCACCCGTTGTTGTTGGCCACCACTGAGTTGATTTGGTTTGTTTTTTAAGCGTTCACCAAGTCCCACCCGTTGCAAGGCCGCAGCAGCACGTTCCTTGCGCTCCGCCACAGGAACATTGGCGTAAATCATGGGCAATTCAACATTTTCAAGGGCGCTCATGTTTGAGAGCAAATGAAATTGTTGAAAAACAAAACCCAGATGGCGATTCCTTAAGGTGGCGAGTTCATCGTCGCTGAGTTTATTAACCTCTTGACCCTGCAACCAATAGCTGCCGCTGCTGGGGCGATCAAGGCAGCCAAGAATATTCATGGCGGTGCTCTTGCCTGATCCCGATGTGCCCATTACGGCGAGATAATCGCCTTTGAAAACCTTGAGATTTAGTTCATTAACGGCGCGCACCTCAGTGGCGCCCTCTCCATAAATTTTGCTTATATTAATTAGTTCAGCCACGGCCCCAGGGCTGGGATTGATAGCCATGCTGATTAACCGGTGGGCAGGCGGCCGCTAGCAGCGATAACTTCTTTGAGTAGTGGTGTGCCTTCCACCGCTTGATTTGCCCAAACAAATAGGGGATTTGATAACACTCCACCCACTGCGGTAACTAACAAACACACCACCAGTGCGGTGCGCAGTGGTTGCAAACCAGGTAATTTCCAGGTGGGTTCTGGATAGGATTTAACTACATCTGATGCCTCTTGCGGTTCTTTAACCACCATCATCTTGATAACTGAGATGTAGTAGTAGATTGAAATTACTGAAGTAACTAAACCCACCACCACTAATAGATATTGGCCATCGGCCCAGCCGGCAAAGAATAGATATATTTTGCCAAAGAACCCAAGCATTGGTGGTATGCCGCCAAGGGATAGCAGGCACAGGCTCAAGCCAAGGGTGATTAGGGGATCTTTTTGATATAAACCGGCGTAGTCTGAAATTCGATCACTGCCGGTGCGCAATGAGAAAAGAATGATGCAGGCAAAGGCGCCAAGATTCATAAATAAATAGGCGGCCATATATAAAACCATCGCCGAGAATCCCTCCTCGGTGCCGCACACCAAGCCAATCATCACAAAACCGGCCTGGCCGATTGAGCTATAGGCAAGCATTCTTTTCATTGATGTTTGAGCAAGGGCAACAACGTTGCCAAGGGTCATGCTCAACACTGCCAACACGGTAAATAGCAGCTGCCACTGGGCCTCAAAGCTGCCAAAACAACCCACCAGCAAACGCAATGCCAAAGCAAAACCTGCCGCTTTCGAACCCACGGAAAGAAAAGCCACCACAGGGGTTGGCGATCCTTCATAAACATCAGGGGTCCATTGGTGAAACGGCACCGCTGAAATCTTGAATGCCACTGTTGCAAGAACAAAAACTAAGGCCAGGGCCGTTAACGGCGTGGCGCTGCTCTGCAGGGCAATGGTGATACCAGCCAAATTTGTAGAGCCGCCACTCACGCCATAAAGCAATGAGGTGCCGTAGAGAAATACGGCCGCAGCAGCTGAACCAACAAGAAGATATTTAAGTGCTGCTTCTGAACTGCGGGCATCGCGCTTCATGTAGCCCGCCAATAAATAACTCGACACTGAAAGTGTTTCTAAAGCAACAAAAATGCTCACCAGATCGGTGGCGCCACAGAGCAGCATTGCGCCAACGGTGGCAGCCAAAAGAATGCTGGCGTATTCCCCCACTGGTGTGCCGCTGCGTTCCACATAACGCCAACTAATCAATAGCGATAACAGGGTGGAAGTTGCCACCACTGCCCTGAAGGCAACCGAGAGGTTGTCGCTGATGAAAGATGCAAAAAATGCCGGTGCAGCCGGTTGATTCCACTGCAGGGCAAGTAAGCCCAAACAGAGGCCTAGGCCGATGTAGCAAAAAGGTGGCACGAATCTTGCCGCTGCCTTTTCCCCTGCTAAATCCGCCAAAAGGCAGGCCAGCAGGGTAATTAGGAGTGCTGCTTCGGGCGCAATTGCCCCAGCATTTAGCGACTGGGCCAGGGTTTCCATTGCAGTTGGGTCGGCGCCGTCCTAAGCCGGATGGTAGCCCTGTCCATCGGACTGGTCCCGGTCCACCATGGACTGCGGATCTAACCTGCGGTTTCGGTCCTGTTCTTTACCTGCCCCGGCAGCCTGTGTCCCACACCCTTGTCATCGTTGAGAGCCCCACCAAGGCCCGCACGATTCGCGGTTTTTTGCCGCGCACCTTTCGGGTGGAGGCATCCATGGGGCACGTGCGTGATCTGCCCAATAACGCCAGTGAAATCCCGGCCAGCCACAAGGGAGAGAAGTGGGCAAACCTGGGGGTAAATACCAGTGAAAACTTTGCGCCCCTCTATGTGGTGCCGAAGGATAAAAAGAAAGTTGTTAAGGAGTTAAAAGACGCCCTCAAGGGGGCAGATCAGCTGCTGCTGGCCACAGACGAAGACCGGGAAGGGGAATCGATCAGTTGGCACCTGCTGCAGCTCCTTGATCCGAAGGTGCCCGTTAAGCGGATGGTGTTCCACGAGATCACCGAAGAGGCGATCAAGCGCGCCCTTAACGACACCCGTGAGCTCAACATGGAGCTGGTGCATGCCCAGGAAACCAGGCGCATTCTCGACCGCTTGGTGGGTTACACAGTTTCACCACTACTTTGGAAAAAGGTTGCCTGGGGCCTATCGGCAGGGCGGGTGCAGTCGGTGGCAGTGCGCTTGCTGGTGCAACGGGAACGGGCCCGCAGGGCATTCCACAGCGGCAGCTATTGGGACTTAAAGGCCCAGTTGGAGCAGGGAGGTGTGAAGTTCGAGGCAAAGCTGAATCAGCTGGCCGGGGAACGCATTGCCACCGGTGCTGATTTCGATGAAAACACCGGTGCCATCAAGGCCGGCACCAAGGTGCGATTGCTCACTGAAAGCGACGCCCAGGCTCTGCTCAAAGCGATTGCTTCCGAGGTTTGGCGGGTGGCGGAGGTGGAGGAAAAACCCACCCTGCGCAAGCCGGCCCCACCATTCACCACCAGCACCCTGCAGCAGGAGGCAAACCGCAAGTTGCGCCTTTCGGCCCGCGAAACAATGCGCACGGCCCAGGGGCTCTATGAGCGCGGTTACATCACCTACATGCGCACCGATTCGGTGCAATTGAGTGATCAGGCGATTACGGCGGCCCGGGCCTGTGTGGAGGAGAAATACGGGGCAGACCACCTCAGCCCCCAGCCGCGTCAATATTCCACCAAAAGCAGGAATGCCCAGGAGGCCCACGAGGCAATCAGGCCAGCGGGTTCAAGCTTTCGCACCCCAGCTGAAGCGGGTTTAAACGGCCTTGATCTCTCCCTCTATGAATTGATCTGGAAGCGCACGGTGGCATGCCAGATGGCGGATGCCCGGCTCACGATGGTGAGTGCCCAAATCGATGTGGCAAATGCTCGCTTTAGGGCCGGCGGCAAGCGCATTGATTTTGCTGGTTTTTTTCGGGCCTACGTGGAAGGCAGCGACGACCCTGACGCCGCCCTTGAGGGCCAGGAAGTGCTCTTGCCGCCCATGGTGGCCGGCGATAAGCCCAGCTGTAATTCCTGTGAGGCCCTGGGTCATCAAACCCAACCACCGGCGCGCTTTAGCGAAGCGGCCTTGGTTAAAACCCTCGAGAAAGAGGGGATTGGTAGGCCTTCTACCTATGCCTCGATTATTGGCACGATTTGCGATCGCGGTTACGCAAATTTGCAAAACAATGCCCTCACCCCAAGCTTTACCGCTTTTGCCGTAACGGCCCTGTTGGAGGAGCACTTCCCCGATCTGGTGGATCCTGGTTTCACAGCGCGGATGGAGAACACCCTCGATGAAATCTCGAACGGTTCAGCCCAGTGGCTGCCATACCTCGACCAGTTTTTTCGCGGTGAGAAAGGCTTAGAGCAACAGGTGGCCCAGCGGGAGGGTGATATCGATCCCACCACCTCACGCACGATTGAATTGGAGGGGCTGCCCTGTGTGGTGCGTATTGGCCGCTTTGGCGCCTACCTAGAAGCAAAACGTCCGGGGGAAAACGGCGAGGAGGAATTGATCAAGGCCACCCTGCCTTTGGATCTAACCCCTGCTGATTTAGATGCCGATCACGCTGAATTGCTGCTTAAGCAAAAGGCCGATGGCCCTGAAAGTTTGGGAATAGATCCCGAAAGCGGAGAAGCGATTTATTTGTTGTTTGGTCAATACGGCCCCTATGTGCAACGGGGCCAGGCCAGTGAGGAAATTCCAAAACCAAAGCGGGCTTCCCTGCCAAAGGGCACCAAACCTGAGGATCTAAGCCTTGAAGTCGCCTGCGGACTGCTGCAACTGCCGAGGCTGCTGGGGGAGCACCCCGATGGGGGCAAGGTTCAGGCGGGCTTAGGGCGATTTGGCTCCTATGTGGTGCACGACAAAGGCAAAGGCGAAAAGGATTACCGCTCATTAAAAGCAGAAGACGATGTGCTGCTCGTGCAACTTGAGCGGGCGATGGAGTTGCTCTCCGTTCCCAAAAAAGGTCGCGGTGGCCGCACAGCCTTAAAAGATTTGGGCACTCCTGAGGGATCAGAAGAAACAATCCAGCTATTTGATGGCCCCTATGGGCTTTATGTGAAGCAGGGCAAGGTAAATGCCTCCTTGCCTGAGGGCACCACGGCGGAAAGCATCACCTTGGAGCAGGCGCTTGAACTATTGGCGGCCAAGGCTGCCACTAAGAAATCCACAGCAAAAGCGAGCAGAACAACCAAAACAGCCAAAACACCTAAAGCTGCTAAAACGCCGAAATCCACCACCACAACAGCTAGCAAACCCAAAGCCACAAGTCGCACTACTGGCACCAAGGCTGGGCGGCCCCGGGCGAGTGCAGTGCGGATTATCAGGGCGGCTGATAGCTGATGGCTTGGTTGCGGTTGGCCGCCATGGCAGTGCTGTTTGCTTTGGCGGCGTGCAGCAATACTCCAATTGGAGAGCAATTGGGCAATAGTTTTGGCCCCACTCCAGCCACAACAAAAACACCAACTCAACCCGTTGCTGTTGCTCCAAAACCAGTAATTAAGCCAGTTGAACCAAAACCAGAACCACCAAAACCTGTTCCGCAAGCGGTGGAACCGATTCAACAAAAACCAGAACCGGCAGAACAGCAAAAGCCGGTGCCCTATCGGGTGCTTTTACGGTTACCCGCCACCGACCCCGCCGCCCCTGCAGAGGCTTTAACCCGTGCCCTGAGGGCTGCCAATTTGCCCTTTGAAGTGGAAACAATCGAAAGGGTGAGGCAGGGCGATGGCCGTTGATCAGCGGCGGCGGGAGGCAAGGCGCCTAACAGAAACGGCCTATATGGCAGCCAGCACCGGTTTGCTATGGGTTGCCATCTATTACCTGCCCATTGGTGATGCCATTTTTCGATTGGCAATCCCTTTGCCTTTAGCCCTATTGCAATTGCGCCAGGGGGGCCGCGCAGCCCTTCAGGGCGTAGCGGTGTCGGTGTTGCTGTTAACGGTGTTGATGGGCCCGGTGCGGGGGCCGATGATGCTTTTCCCCTATGGCGCCCTAGCGCTTTGGTTGGGTTGGTGTTGGTGTAGGCGGATTAGTTGGTGGTTTTCGATTGGTATTGGTTTAGTAATCGGCACTGGCGGCCTGTTGGTGAGGGTGGCGGTGTTGTCGCTACTGCTGGGCGAAAATCTTTGGGTGGTGATCACCAGCGCAGCGGCTGGATTGTTGGAGAATTTGGCGGAACGGTTGCAATTGCTGGGGGCGCCGGATCTGCAGCAGGTGGAATTGTTGGCCCTTGGCCTTTTGCTGCTGCAAAACCTCATCTACCTGCTGGCATTGCATGCGGTTGCCCATTGGGTATTCCCGCGGCTTAAGCAGGAACTACCGGCCCCACCTGCCCTGCTACGCCCCCTGTTGGCCCTTGACCCTCTCTAGCTGGCGCAGCTCAGCCTCAAGCGCCCTGGGGGCAGGGGAAGTGCAAGTGATGCTTGTGCTGGGTGGCACCGCCACCGCTGAGGTGCCTGGCATCTCCGCCGCCGGGGCCACACCAGCCAGCAGGCAATTCACCGCTGCAGCTGATGCAGAGCTACTGCTGATGGGTCCAGCGGCCAAATGTCCCCATGGCCTGCCACCGCTTATGGCTGGGGTGAGCCCTGCTTTGATCAGTTGGTGTGTGCTGGAGCACCTAGGCCTGCCTGCTCTGGTGGTGGATGCCGGCTGCGCCGTTGCCCCAGGGATTCCCCACATCCGGCTTGGCGGTAGCCCAGCCCGTTGCCTGAGCAGTGGCAGGGCGATGGAAGATGGCGCGGTGTTGCATCTCCATAGGCAGGGCCAGAGGCTCGGCTATCGCTGGGCCCAATGCCATCCGCAGGGTTTGTTGGTGCTTGCTGAATGCGTGCCTGGGGGCACCAGCACCGCAGAGGCTGTGCTCAGTGGTTTAGGCCTTGATGTGGCTGGTTTGGTGAGTGGAAGCATGCCTAAACCGCCCCATCAACTGCGGGCCGCTTTGGTGCAACGGGGGATTGCGGCAGCGATCGCCCGTGGTTGTGAGCTGGGGGAGCCATTGGCGGTGTTAGCGGCCCTGGGGGATCCATTCCAGGCCTTTTCGCTTGGGCTGCTGGAGGGAATTGCCCAGGTACCTGGCAGTGAAGCGCAGCTGTTGTTGGCGGGGGGCAGTCAAATGGCGGCGCTGCTTGCCCTTGCCCTTGCTAGGTCGGCGTTGCCCTTGCGCCAAGTGATGGCCCAGCGGTTTGCTGTTGTTACCACTGCTTGGGTGATGCAAGAGGCCAGCAGTGAACTCGCTGAGTTACTGATTCGGGTTGGTGCCAGCTATGGGGTGGAGCCTTTGCTCAGCCATGCAAATTTGCATTTTGATAACTGCAAACAGCAAGCCCTGCGGGACTATGAGCTGGGATTTGTTAAGGAGGGGGTGGGGGCCGGTGGGCTCAGTTGGTTGTGGGAATTGGCCGGTTTTAGCCCCCAGGCCCTTGCCGTTGCCTGCGATCAGGCCTGCGTTGAACTCTTATACCGGTAGGGTCGCCCGATGACTGTGCCGCTCACTCGCCGTTCGTTGCTAACGCTGCTTTCAGGCGCTGGGTTGCTTGCTGCATGTAGCGGGCCTAAGCAGCGTTTAGGGGTGCAAAACGGCACCCTGCCACGGGCTTGGTTGCAGCGTTTACCAGCTGGTTGGGGGGTTGAAAGCATCACATTGGGCACTGCTTTACCAAAGCCCGGCCAGGGCCTTGGCCCATTAGCACTTACCGATGGCTGGGCCACCAGCCAACCTGCCAGCCATTGGCTGCCTTGGCCCGCTAGCGCCGCTACGGAGCTGTTGATGCCAGAGGCCCAGGCCTTGCTCCCCTGGGGGTTACCTGTGGCGATGGGCCCATGGCTGCTGGTGTTGCGTGATCGGCCTGATTTATGGAAAACGCTTGGAGATAAAGCCAGTTGGCAATTGTTGCTGCACCCAAGTTTGCGGGGGCAATTGTTGTTGCCGGCAAGCCAAAGGGTGGTTTTGGATATTGCCAAACGCATTGGCAACCAAGCCGAAATAATGGCTCAGTTAAGGCAACAGGCCCTTGGTTTTAATGATGTAAATGCCCTAACACTGCTGCTTAATGGTGAAGCTCAGGCGGCGGTGTTGCCCAGTAGAGCTGTTGTGCCGTTGCTAAGAAGCGATAGCCGTTTAAGGGCATTTCTACCAATCCAAGGTGCGCCGCTTTGGTGGAATCTGCTGGTGCGGCCTGCCTCGGCAGCTGCGATTCCACCACTTGAGTGGTTGCTGGCGCCACGCAAATCACCATTACTTGATCAATTGTTGCGGGCTGGATTTACTCCGCCTTTGAAATTGCCCCTATTAGCGGCAGCCCTGTCTCGCCAACCTCAGGCCCAGCTGTTGCGCCCGCCTGCTGAATTATTGGAGAAATGTACCACCCTTATATAATAAAAAGAAAAAACTAATATTATTTGCGTTCAATCGGGATGGATTATTCCTATTTGTTGGGAAAAAGTTATTCTATCCGCTCCCAAACCACGGAGAACTCAATCGGATTTTGTGAGGTAACACTTTTAATTGGCGGCGAACTTATTATTAGCTTTGTTCCTTCAATTCTGGCAAATCTAATCTGATCTTTAGCCATCCAAGTGGGATCGGCAGCAATATCAACGTGATGAATAACACCATCGCTTGTGATGGTGTAACGGCCTGCGTATGAAAATGAATTGCGAAAGAGCATTGCCTGTTCTTCAGTGGATGCACTGCCGGCACTATCTGCAGTGATTGAACGGTTGGCATTGGTGAGGATTGCACTCATGCGGCCGCCGGCGGTGTAAGTAATAAAACCGAGCGGGTTTTCTCCCCAGGTGTTGCTTTCTATTCCAGTGATGGTATCCCTAGATTTCATTGATATTAGCCGCCAAGTTCCTATAATGCTAAAATCAGCGGCCATAATGTTTGTTGCAGAGCATATTATTAAAGCAAGAATTCCACCACTGATTTTTAAAAAATCTTTAATCATTGCAAAATTATGAATCCCAATTATTGCGCTTTTTGTTGCTTTTGGAGTGACTGTAAGAAAATAGGTGAGAATTGTGCGCAATAAGCAACTTTCGGTAAGGCAATTCCATGGCTGATCACGAAGGGCGAAAGCTCAGCGTTCGCGAAATGATCAACGCTCACCTTTTCCCAGTTCTGGCGCTGGTGGCAACAGCAAGCTCGGTGTCAATTGCTTTGTCGCTTGGCCCCATCGCTGGCCAGGCTTCAAGGTGGAACCAGTGTTACGACGGCGGTTTGGCCTGGTTGGATCGCAATAGCCCACGCATTAAGGGTGGAGATCGCCTGTCTATTGCTGCTAATTTTTGCAATGGTGGATTGCCAAATAAACCGGCTCGTTAATGGCTGGGTTCCTACATTAGGCCTCCAGTTGATTGGGGTGAGTAGCTGAACAGCAAGTGGCCGCAAACCACTAGGTCAAATATCTGATCGTTATTGTTTGTATTCATGTTTGTTGGTAAAGCGTATGCCTGTATTCCTCATGTAATCCATTGCTTAACCTAAAAATGAATGAACGGTTCTGGATGCATCTAACCCAGTGATTAATCCCAAAGGCGCCTGCCGGGTTTGCTGGCTAGTAGTTGATCGGTTTCTGTTAGTAAAGCAGGAATAGGCAAATTTAAAGGGCAGCGCGGAATGCAATCGCCGCATTCAGCGCAAGCACTGGCATTGTGTTGCTCAAACCAATGGCCGGCATTACCTGCCATTGCGTAGCGCTCTTTGGCATGGCTGAGCATGTTGTGGCCAAGGGCCAGGTTGCGCAGCCGCAACAATTCAGGAATCGGTACTTGATTTGGG
>SXGQ01035134.1_pt1 | contig 20645 bp, 15 predicted proteins | sample 3178371 | NCBI WGS metagenome assembly SXGQ01 (sample SAMN11356859, study PRJNA531348) | freshwater metagenome | isolation source: freshwater sample F1-20 | place: China: Fuxian Lake, Yuxi | collected 2017-12-25 | reverse complement strand
TGGAAAAGCATCACGTGGACATCCTATATACAGCGCCTACGGCGATTCGCAGTTTGATGGGTGCGGGCGACGAGTGGGTTAATCGTCATGCCATGCCATCACTCAAGGTTTTGGGCACTGTGGGTGAACCCATCAACGCAGAGGCTTGGCATTGGTACCATGAAAAGGTAGGAAAAGGTCGGTGCGAAATCGTGGATACTTGGTGGCAAACCGAAACTGGCGGGGTGCTGATTACCAACCTGGCGGGTGTTACCCCAAGCAAACCCACCTATGCCACACTACCCTTGCCCGGCGTGGAACCCCTGCTTGTCGATGAACAGGGCGTCGAGATTTTGGGCAACAATGTCTCCGGCAATTTGTGCATCCGCAGGCCTTGGCCGGGGATTTTGCGCACGACATGGGGCGATCACGAACGATGCAAACAAACGTATTTCAGCACCTATCCCGGTCTCTATTTTACCGGCGATGGCGCCCTACGCGATGAAAATGGGTTTTATCGGATCACCGGTCGGGTCGACGATGTACTGAACGTAAGCGGGCACCGTATCGGAACAGCCGAGGTGGAAAATGCCATCAATTTGTACCCCGGTGTTGTGGAAAGTGCGATTGTGGGGTATCCGCACGACATCAAAGGCCAAGGAATTTATGCATTTGTGATTTACCAGGGCGATGTCAGTGATCGAAACACTTTGAGCAAGGGCATCAACGACATGGTGAGCAAAACCATCGGAGCCATTGCCAAGGCCGATAAAATTCAAATAGTTTCTGGGTTACCCAAAACGCGTTCTGGCAAAATCATGCGTCGAATTCTGCGCAAAATCGCGGAGGGAGAGTTGGCTTCGCTGGGAGATACCACCACCCTGTTGGATCCCAACGTGGTGGATGAAATTATCGCTGGAAGGCTCTAGCCTTCTGGGAGTGGGGCAATCAACCCTTTATTTGTTGCGCAATGCGCGCTTCATGGGTGTCATTTCCACTTGTTCGTTCGCGGGCACGGGTTTGTTTTTGAAGATTTCAAAACGCGTGGGTTCCGCTGTGCGAGGCCAAGTGTGGTTGCTTTCATCAATGTCGGACGTCTCTTTGAACGGATCCAATACAATGCTCGCCACTTCTTTGCGCTTGAGGAAATTCTTGGTTACTTTTTGCTCATTTTTACGCCAAATGTAGGCGTGGATGTAATCCACCTCTGAAGTACCGTCTGTGTAATTCCATTGCAGAATGATGGGCATCACAAATCCACCTTTGTTGCTGAATGAAATTTCATACATATAAGCATTCTCGTAGGGCTTCATCTCTTCGGGTGTTAGCAGCGTGAAATCTTTGTAGAGATCGCGCACCACAGATTCTTGCTTGGGCTGTCCTTGTGCGGCCAATGCGGCTCTCACGGCACTGCCCACAGTATCCTTGGCAGGATTGTAATAGTAATAGAAATCGCGCAGGGAAGTATCTCGATCAACGGCAAATTGTATACCCGAGACTTTGTTGCGCAGTTTGCTCACATGCTGAAATTCAGCGGCAGAGAGATTGGCTACACCGTTACGGCCTTTGCCATTGCCCATACCCAAACCGCGACCGCGACCGATGCGCAGGGTGGAATCGAGTTTTACAGGCATCGATTCAGGTGCAAACGGACGGTAAGCCAATACAGAGTCCATCGAAATATCTACAGGTTGAATATCGAAGAACCAAGCGCGCCAGAACCAATCCAAATCCACCCCAGAAGCGTCTTCCATGGTGCGGAAGAAATCGGCGGGGGCAGGATGCTTGTAGGCCCAACGGTTGCAATATTCTTTGAAGGCGTAGTCGAACAGTTCACGTCCCATGATGGTCTCGCGCAAAATATTCAAGCCAGTTGCGGGTTTGGCGTAGGCGTTGGGACCGAAGTTGATGATGTTCTCCGAGTTGGTCATGATGGGCTCCAATTGTTCTTTGGGCATCTTCATGTAATCCACGATTTTGTGGGCCGGTCCGCGCTGTGAAGGGTAATTGTTGTCGAATTCTTGTTCGGTGAGGAACTGTACAAACGTGTTCAAGCCTTCATCCATCCAGGACCAATTCCGCTCGTCTGAGTTGATGATCATGGGGAAGAAATTGTGTCCCACTTCATGAATAATCACCCCGATCATGCCGTATTTGGTGCGTGAGCTGTAGGTACCATCTTCATCGGTTCTGCCGTAGTTGAAGCAGATCATGGGATATTCCATTCCGCTGGAGGCCTCTACGCTGATGGCCACCGGGTACTGATAGGGCGTGGTGTATTTGCTGTAGGTTTTGATGGTATGGGCTACCACTTTGGTGGAATATTTGCGATAGAGTCCGTAGGCTTCTTTTCCGTAGTAGCTCATGCATTGAATGCGCTTGCCTTGCACGAATTCGGGCATGGCATCCCAAACAAACTTGCGCGATGAGCCCCAGGCGAAGTCGCGCACATTGGTGGCTTTGTAGTGCCAAGTTTTGGTTTGAACGGTATCGCGGTGCTGCTCGCGGTATTTGGCTTCTTCCAACGTCACGATTTCTGTGGGCTCTAACACAGTACTTCCATTGGGCACAGGCGTTTTCAGTACTTGATTCCAACGTTGTAACTGGGCAGAAGTAAGCACATCGCTGTAGTTCTGACATTCGCCGGTCGCTGCGATGACGTGATCGGCCGGAACGGTCATTTTCACATCGAAATTGCCAAAAATCAAACTAAACTCTCCCCTTCCGGTAAACTGTTTGTGATTCCATCCTTGGTAATCGCTGTAAACACACATTCTGGGATACCACTGTGAAATGGTGAAAATGTGGTTACCGTCTTTGGGAAAATACTCGTATCCGCCCCTGCCGCCGATTTTCATGCGCTCCGGGATTTTGTAATTCCACTTCACCTTGAATACATATTTCTGTTTGCTGGCAAGTACTTTCGGCAAATCCACCCGCATCATCGTTTGGTTGATGGTGTAAGGCAGCGCATTTCCTCCTGCATCGGTCACGCTCAAAATATTCACGCCGTAACCCGCCAAACGGGCTTTCACGTCCATGCCATCAATCTGCGCAGGTGTCAGCGGCAAACTTTTGCCACTTTCATTGAAGTAGTTGTTTTCGCCATTGGGATTGTGCTCATTTTCATCGAGTTGCAACCACAAGTAGGTCAATCCATCGGGAGAATTGTTGAAATAGGTGATGGTTTCTTCGCCATGCAAATACTGCTTCTTCTCATCCAAAGTAGCCTGGATTTGGTAATCCGCCCGTTGTTGCCAGTATTCATGTCCAGGCGCACCCGAAGCAGTTCGGTAGGTATTGGCATCGGGCAAAATGGTGCCCAACTGCTCAAATTTGTTGCCATGGTTTGAGGTGGGGTTGTTTTGCAAATTCTGGGCGATGCTGGGCGCGATGGCAGCGACGAAGAAGGCTGTTGAAGCCAACAAACTTTTCACGTGGTTCGATTTACAGGGGTTCATTACAAATGTCGAAGTCAACAAAAATAAGGAAATCCCCCCAAATGGCGGCAACATTGGGCTAAGGGATTATCCTTCAGGAGAATGGAATAATTAGATGGTCATCAGTCGCTCAAACAGCATCCAAAGCGATAACAACAATACTGGGCTCGTCAACAGAATAATGCGCTTGTTTTCACGGATTTGCAGGAGCCGGTCCATGGCGGTAGTGACCGATAAAACCACCAAAATGATGAGTATTTGTCCAATCTCCAACCCTACATGGAATGAAAACAGGGGAAATGCAATGGATGTTTCACTGCCCAACATCGAACGGAGAAAATTGGAAAACCCAAGTCCGTGAATGAGTCCGAAACCCAACACGGTAGGAAGCACCGATTTTTCTTCCAAACCCTGTTTGCCGGGTTTTAACAGTGGCCACAAATGCTGTACACAGGAGAATGCGATGGTTGCTGGGATCAGGGCTTCAATCCAGGAAGAGGGCAATCGAACAACATTCAACACACTCAATGCCAAGGAGATGGAATGTCCGATGGTAAATGCCGACACCAACCAAATCCATCGTTTATCGCCAAAGGTAAAAACGCAACACAGTGCCAGTAAAAACAGCATGTGGTCGTAACCTTGCCAATCGAGGATGTGCGACAGGCCCATTTCCAACCAAAATGTAAAATCTTCCATGCGATGAGTAACTTTGAAGCGTGCAAAGAAAGGACATTGTTCCAAAATTATCATGGACGATATTATTAACTGCAATGTTGATGTTGTCGATAACATTGACATCGTATCACCCGTATCATGTGGGTTTAACTGAGATTTTTATACATCCCAATAAGGAAGTTGGGGTCAGCTGCAAGTTATTTGTGGACGATGTTCAGGATGCCATTTATAGGGAATCTGGTCAGAAAGTGAATTTGGCATTGAAACGTCCGGAGGACACAAAAGCGTTAAACGCCTATCTACAACCAAAATTACAAGTGAAATGGGGCAGCAAGCCTTTACCATTGTTGATGATAGGATATGAGTTTGAGGAGGAGGCCGTGTGGTGCTATTTTGAATCTCAAATCAAAGGGAAGTCGCGTCAAATCACCCTCTGTAATCGAGCACTTTACGAGCAATTGTCGACCCAGTCGCATTTCCTAATGCTACAATACAATGACCAAAAATTACGCTGGAAATTAACGAATCCCGAGGGATGTCACACGTTTGAGTTGCAATAGTAACAACCTGCAACAAATTGAGCACAGCGTGATTAATTTCAATATTTGACGTCATCAGGAAGTCACAAACAACATGAGTTTGGGTTAAAATTGATTGTCGGACAACGATTTGTTTAACTTTTCGGTCTATTTTTGAAATACGGGTATAAAACCATGAAAAAACTTTTACAAATTGTCGCTTTTGTTCTGTTGGGCTCAACGGCGATGACGGTGAAAGCCCAAACCAAAGTGAGATTGGCCACGGGAGTCACAAGTCAGTGTTTAACAGGCACTTTTGGCGCAGAGGGTACTTTGTTGGCCGATTCCTGTGCGCAATTCAAATGGGCCATTACAGGCAACGGCACCACTGCCTATGCCTATGGCACCAAGGTTACTTACACCTTCCCTGCCGCTGGTACCTACACGGTTTGTGGCAGGTTGTACAATTCATGCAAAAAATTTGATACAAGCGTCTGTAAAACCATTACTGTGGTTTCTTGTGATTGTAAATTAACCACCGAATTCAGCTTCTCAACCGATTGTAAAAAAGTAAAATTCAAAGCCACTTCAAACCAAGCTGGCGCGAAATTCACTTGGAATTTCGGAGACAAAACCACAGGGACTGGCGTTGACCCAGTAAAGAGTTATTTGTCGGAGGGTGTCTACAAAGTATGTGTCACCGCCACTTGGATAGATTCTACTGGGAAAACATGCACCGCTACATTCTGCAGAGAAATCAAAGTAAGTTGCGGAACACCTTGCGATTTAAAAGGTGAATTTGGTTTCGTTAATACAGGCGGAAAGTTCCGTTTCAAAGCGAGCAGCAATAAAGGGTATACCTATTCTTGGGACTTTGGCGATGGCAAAACTGGCAAGGGCATCGATCCTTACCATGAATACGCGAAAGCAGGCACGTATACAGTTTGTTTAACCATTACCGACAAAACTGGCAAGTGTAAGATTAAGATTTGTAAAACCGTTACGGTTGGCAATCCATGCGGCATCATCGGCGGCATGACTTGGAAAAAGACCAACGATACCACCTGGAAGTTTTTTGCCACATCCAACACAGGCACTGGCACTACATACTTTTGGAATTGGGGCGATGGCACTACCTCAACGGGGAAAGATGCAACGCATGTATACAAAAAGGCTGGTACATATGAAGTTTGTTTGAAGATCTACGACACCAAAAAGAAGTGTTTTGTCTATATCTGCAGAAAGATTGTTGTTACAGTTGGTTCGGGCAATGTTACCAAATGCAACTGGGCTGCTGCCGGGGCAACTCTGAGTTACAGCAACAAAACAGCTTGTAACACCTACTTCTTTGAAGGCAAAAACATGAACTTGAATGGTGGCAACTGCATCAAATACACCATTGTTGTTGGTAATAGTGGCGGATCAACCACTTACAAAGCAAGAACCGCAACCCATACTTTCACAACCAATGGAACGTACAATGTTTGTATCAAATACTACGATTCTTGCAAAGCTTGCGACACTTTGATTTGTACATCTGTAAAAGTAGATTGCTGCAACGCGAAGGCGAGCTTCCAAGTGGATAGCGTTTCAAGTAACGGTAAAATGTATGTAAAGAACACCAGTACAGGTGCTAAGTCATTCTTGTGGAGTTTCGGTGATAGCACTGCCAATAGCAAGGACAAAACACCGATTCACCAGTTCTCGGCATCAGGAACTTATACGGTTTGTTTAACCGCTTATGATTCAACAGGAACCTGTTCTACAGTGTATTGCTACACTGTGAAAGTATTGAAGACCCGCGGAAAAACAGCAATTCAAGGACTACAGGGTAGCTCCTATCCCAACCCGGCCGACCATGGATTCTATTTGGACTTGTCCGGCGGCACAATGTATACTGTTTACAACACAACCGGTCAAATCATTGCGAACGGGCAAGGCGACAAACTCACTTATGTTGAGACCGCCAACTGGAGCGAAGGGAATTACCGGATCGTATTGAAAAACGCCAGTGGCGTACAGACAATTTCAACGGTCATCGCCCATTAATCAAGTACTTTTCATAAGCCCCTGAATGTTGTGAAACCACAAATATTCAGGGGCTTTTTGCTGAATCAACATGTCATTATTTTTCAAATCTCATAGCAAACAAGCCCAATGACTAAAAAAAACCATTTCTCAATTACCATATTTGTATGTTTGGCCAACATCGCCTTGGCCCAAAACCCCATTCCCAATGCGGGATTTAACAATTGGAACACACAGTCCTACGAGGTACCCAACAAGTGGATGATGATTGGCAACACATCCAAAGACATTTCCAAAACCTTGGGCAATGTGGTTGGTTTTCGACTGAGCAATGACGTAGCATCAAAAACGGTGAGTTTTGCCATGAATGTTGGATCAAAGTACCCAGATCCATTGACAGGCGGTTTCAGCATTTCAGGTACACCAGGAAGCATCAAAATCAACTACAACAGCGAAAAGTTGGGCAATGATACTGCGATGATCATTGTGGGATTCACAAAGGGCACAGACCCCATTCCAATGGTCTTGCAAGAATTTTATATTTTACCTGATGCAACCGGTACCGGGGACAACAGCATCACAGTGCCACTGACCTATTCCTATCCCACTGCCGGTGTTGTTGCTGATTCAGGCTTTGTTTACATCGCCAGTAGTTTAAGACGCATCGCACCCAATAGCAATGGGAGTATAGCAATCTACGACATTTCATTTCCAGGAGGACAGACATCCGCTGATGGAAACTTGAGTATCGAGTCTTGGGGCAATTTGCTCGTTCGAAAGCCCAATCAGTGGTTGACTTCTTTGGATGCCTACGAAGAGCGCGTTGGCAAAATGAACGGCTTACAGGAGTATATTTTGAGTTCTACCGATTCACGCACAGGGCTCGCGGCATTGTTGAAACAGCGAAGTATCAATACATCCAGTGGCACAGAAATCATTCCAGCTTGGATGGTAACACGAGATACCAACTTATCGTATGCCGACATGGGTACTCCTTCATTCGCGGTATCCAAGCGATACAACAGCATTCGTGGATATTGGAAAGGATCGCTGACGGGTGGCGACAGAGCCACGGTGATGGTGAATTTTTTCCATGCAGATACACTCGTAGGATCGGGTATGTTTTCACAAGATTCCAAAAGCACCGTTCCAGGAAACTACATGTTATTTGCAGAGGACATCGTTTGGGACAGTCGTTTCACACTCACACCATCAAAAGCAACGGTGGGGGTTTACTTGACCGATTCTACTTTCCAAAATGCCAGTAACCCAAACAGTCAAATATTTTTGGAAGATTTGTGGCTCGACGACAATTTCGCTGGATTAAAACAAACCGTCAAACCCACCCTAACCAGTGTACAATGCTATCCAAACCCTGCCAAGGATCAAACAACAATCACTTCGGATAGCCCCATCAAGCGCTTGGTGGTGTTCAATACATCTGGACAAATCGTTTACGCGGAGAACCTCTCCCAACCATCGAATACAACTGTACTTCACTTTGGTGAATTTACCCATCAGCAGCAAGCAGGATTAACAGTGTATTTTGCGCGGATTGAAACCGAACGAGGCATGAGCACGGCATCCGTGGTTGTGCAACCTTAATCTCTTGATTTTAGTAAGTATAAAGCTTGCTTCAAGGCATCCAATTTGGCGGAAAAGGATTCGATATCGTCCCTCTCCGATTTGCTGAATTTGCGGCTTTCTAAATCCTCTTTTGTACAACTTAAAAACAGAGAAGATTTCATGAGGTCTTCGGATGAAACTTTCCGAGACACCCACAACAATATCATGGACAGGTGAATCCCACCGAAAATGCTCTGCAACAATTCCACGGCATACTTCTGGTATTGGTTGAATCCTTGGGTAAAGTCCATGAAACAATTGACAATCTCTCCGGGTACAAAGTCGATATCCGCCTCGCGCATCTCCTCAACATTCTGACAAGTATTCTCGGGCAGGGTTATCCAATCGTCTTTCAAAAAACGAACAAGTGGCGCGATGCTTTCGTATTGTAACGCTGCGATTTCATCGTCTTCAGACAAGCGATAGGCCGCATCCCACTGAAGATCATCCTCCACAAACAACTCGAACTGGGGCTGCTTTTCTTCGCAAAATGTGCTCAGTAAACAATATACCAAACTCTCACGCAGATCTGCGTGCTGTGGCAAAGCATTTAGGTCATTCGCAAGTAATTGTGCAACCTCCGTAGGCCATGCAGCAAACTCGCCTTGCAAATGTGTTTTTAATACGGATCCTTGCGCATTGACCACCACAGAGTAATCGCTGCGCAGTGTGCTGACTTTGACCGCAAACGGACCGTAAGAACTTTTCATTGGCGTATTACGCTCCTATATGCTTCAGGTGAAGCAAATGAGAGTGGACAGCGCTCAACATGGTTGGGAATTCTTTGTAGGTAATCTTAAATTCCTCGCAGGTTTCACGCACAATTTGGTTCAACTTAGGGTAATGAATGTGGGATATTTTGGGGAACAAGTGGTGTTCAACCTGAAAATTCAAACCACCCAACATCCAAGCCAAAAATTTGCTCTTAGTACCAAAATTCGCAGTTGTTTGGATTTGGTGTGTAGCCCAATCTGCCTCCACCGAAGTCACAGGCGATGTTTTTTCAACGAACGTAACATCTTCTACAACGTGTGCCAACTGAAACACAACAGCAATCACGAACCCTGTGGTCATACTCACAACCGTGTAACCCAACAGCGTTGGAGCAAGTCCTACGTAGTAAATGGGAAAACCAATAAACACAGCGATATAACCCAATTTCGTTACCCAGAAGGTCAAGTGATCCATGGCCGTAAACTTTACTTTCATGTCGCGATCGCCTACTTTGCCTGTGAAATATTTCACGAAATCTTGGTAAAAAATCCACATCAAATAGGTAACACAATACAGCAACAAACCGTAAATATGTTGAAAGCGATGAAACCAGTACTTGGGTTGGAACTCACTCACGCGCATGTAAGGGCTGATATCGATATCTTCATCGGCACCTTCGATGTTGGTGAATGAATGATGCGCTACATTGTGCTTTTGATTCCAAAAAAAGGCGTTGCCCCCCATCAAGTTCAAGCTATGGGCCATCATTTTATTTACCCAAGGCTTGCTCGAGTAACTGCCATGGGCGCCATCATGCATCACATTGAAGCCAATGGTTGCGAAATTCACACCCAACAACATGCACAGAGCAACGGCTAAGACCGTACCTGGTGTAAAGAATACCAATGTTACATACAAAGCCAACAGGGAAAGACCCAAAATGATGGTTTTACTATACAATTTCCAATTCCCTGAGGACTTGATATTGTTATCTGTGAAGTATGCGTCGATTCGCGCACGCAACGTAGAAAAGAACAGGGCATTTCTGCCTTCAAAGCGTATTTGGTTCATGCGTATTCACAAAGATAGGATATCCAACCACAGTTTATCTGATGGATGTCACGAAAACCGGCAAGGTTTTCAACGCTTTGCCCACTTTCATGCGAACATAATAGCAACCTTCTGGGACATTTTCTAGGGATAATTCAACCTCAAACCCCTTGTTGGGCAAGAAGTTTGATGCGGTAAACGGCTGTGTTTTTATCGTTCTCCCGAGGGGGTCAACCAAGGTGACATTGCTTTGGGCTAAAAGTTGATTTTGTGTAACATTTTTTTCCATACCTGCATAGTTCCCGGTGATTTTTATCTGGTTTGAAGCAGGATTTGGGGAGATCATCGCTTTCAAAACCGATAATTTTTCAATGTTATCGGCATTCAAGATATCGCCCTTCTTGACAATGTTCGCTGTGTAAATTCCGTTGCCGTGGGTGGCCAACGCGATGGTTCCATCACTGGGTCTTACATCAAACATATCACAGACCATGTTGCCAATTTCACCACTGGCTTGTTGTACCCATTTGGTATTCAATCCTTGCAGGGTATCTGTGGCGAAAAATCCCGCACTGGTTGCTGCCAAATACACCGTACCATCATCAACTGGCAAAATTGATAGCCAACGAACCGAAGGACCATCGCCCAAACCCGTACCAAACTGCTCCAAGTTTCCCGCCGATTTCGCCCATGTTTTACCGCCATCCTCCGAAGAAAATATGCTGTACACATTGTAATTACTGAATGAAACCATCACTTTATCGGCATTTCTGGGATCAACCGCCACGCAACCAATGTAGGCCGATGGGAATGCCGTTGCCGTGATATCTTTGGGTTTCAAATTGGCGCTCAGATGAGCACTATCAACCCGGTACAATCGCTTCAATGTGGTGCCATAATACAATCGATGCGCCGGCTGAATACTCGCACCCAAAGCCGATACAAATTCATTGCGAATCACCACAGAATCACTCCCCCTGAGCCAACCTTGGGTGATGCTATCGTTGTTGTTGAGGAGCGGAATGCTTCGCAATTGGTTGTTGCGCCAAAGGTATTTACCACCAGCCAGATATATGATGTTGTTATCTACAGGATCAAGCACATACGGATTGATAAACAAATACTTAGACCCACCAATGGGATCTATTCTGGCATAAGCCGTGCGATTCCCTTTGGCATCGACTGTCGCCTTGATCATTTTGCCTTGCTGCTTGGAAAAATAAAACAACTTGGCACCGTCTTCCACGGCACAATAGGATCCATCACCAAAGTAAGTTTCTGTCCATGTGGCATTGGATGCATCTGACACCGTCATCACCTGGCAATTGTCTTGGGCACCTGCCACCAACAGTGGACTTTGGGGTGTTGCGTGGTCCAATGCAACCGTATAGAACTGCGTGGTCAAGTACCCGTTGTTTAGAGATTCCCAAACGAATGGCACCGCACCGATGTTCGTGGAGCGAAAAACGCCACCATCGTTGGCGCTGAGGAATTTGTTGCTATCGTTCGGATAAAACACCAAATTGTGCTGGTCGGGATGATGATTGGGGTAAACGCCCACATCGGGCCATTTGGCATTGAGTTTATATCCGCCAATTTTCTGTGTATGGGTTGAATCTGAAAAAGCGGCAGTGGATAGATATAGGTTTGTTCCACCGATGAAAACATGTTGGGAGTTGCCGGGGCGTACCTTCACCAGCATATCGTAGCTACCTTGTACATTCCATCGATCAAACGCAGAACCCGCGGGTAAATTCGCTGAAAGATCTTCCCAAACGCCGGAATCACCGGTGCCATCGCCACCGAGGTAGGTATATCGATACAACGCATTCCACTCTACTTCACCGCGAAAATTCGCAAGCGACTTCCCAAAGTTGTCCGTATTGAGCAGAAAATACACCACATTCTCATTGTTGGGATCAACCCCAATGACGATGCGCTTATAGGTAGTTCTTAAAAACGATGGGTTGATGTTCACCAAGGCGCCATTGTCTGCTCCGCGAAACATACCTTTCTTTTGTCCTTCCGAACTGGAGGTCGCATACACTACCCCTTTGCTACTCACGGCCACATCGGTAAAATAACCCCCAGCAAGGAGATTGGTCCATGTTTTCCCGCCATTGAAGCTGCGTTGCACCTGGTTGTAACATGCGGCATACATTTCTTGTACAGTATCGTGTGCGCTGTGGTCTAGGGCGAGGTTCCATACCAGCTGCCAACCCGTTGAAAACGATACGGGGTTGCCGGCGGCAGTACTGGCAATGGGCGACCAATTTTTGCCTGAATCTTCAGAAACGAACAATCCATCACCCAAATAATACGCACCACGCGCACCGGCACTCTGTCCGTATGCCTCCCCTGTTCCCATGTACCAAATGTGTTGGTGGTTGGGACGAACATCTTGAATCAAGCAAGTGGTCGATCGAAGTTCGTTGGTTTTTTGCGCTGCATTCCAAGTTTTTCCCCCGTCGGTTGTGAGCCATACACCGCCAGAAACAGACCCAGCCAAAATGCGCTGAGTGTCAGCCACATCAATGCCAATTGCGCGGGTTCTTCCACCAATAAAATAGGGCCCCCTGTGTTTCCAACCAGTGGCCGTTCGGGCGATGGGATTCACGTCGGTATTTTTGGGCAAAGTGGATACAAAATTCAATTCGCGCTGACGCATGTTCGAGGGAATTTGGCCGGTTTCAGGATCTGCCAATCGCTTCAATTCCCATTGCCAACGGGCTGTAGCACCGTGCTCCATCGCCGATTGTTGCGAAAAAGCCTGTATTGTGAACAATACGAACATGGAAATCATCAGTCCCCCTTTGCGAAATTCTTGTAACCTCATGATTTACGAATTTACGGGCATGCATTTAAAATGTTGTTACTTTGCCTACATGAATCGCGGCAAGTTTGGTTTGATTTTGGGGTTTGCTGCCATATGCCTCCTTGGTTTTGAAGGACAACAACGCGCTGCCTTGGATTTGGATGCGGTGGTTTCAACGAACCAACCTGCTCACATTCTTGAAGCACAAAACGACAGCCACGTATCCAAAGACTTTGTAATGGGTAAATTCTCGGCCCAAACCCATGTGCGATTTGCCAATGTTCCGCCAATGATTTGCAGCAAGCCCATGTATTTACAGAAAGAGGTGATCGAGGCCTTTCAACGAATGCGCAGGGCTGCGATGACGGCGGGGATCGATTTGAAAATCATTTCAGGAACGCGAAATTTTTGGGAACAAAAGGCGATTTGGGACCGCAAATGGATGGGCAATGTGAATCGCTTTGGCAAGGGCATTGAAAATGCAAAGCACATTCTATTGTACAGCAGTATGCCCGGCAGCAGCCGTCATCACTGGGGAACCGACATCGACATCAATTCATTGGAGCCCGGTTATTTCAAGATGGGCCGGGGCTTGGCAGAGATTACATGGCTGAGAAAACATGCCAGGGAGTACGGATTTTGCGAAGTATATTCTCCGAGAAGCACTGGCCGCTTAACGGGTTACGAGGCAGAAGCTTGGCATTGGTCATACATGCCATTGGCGGGTCAATATTTGGCGTATTACAGCAACAATGTAAGCGCAGCTGACTTTGCTGGTTTTTATGGTAGCGACTTGGCTGGGGAAATACGCATCATCGAGGATTATGTCAAGGGATTGCAGTGCAATTAATACAGAGATTTCTTCCGATTTGAGATAAAATATCCGAATAATATCCCCGAAAAGTCTGCAAAAAAATCCGCTAACTCCGCACTCCTCCCAAATGAGGTAACATCCTGTAATATCTCAATAGTTATACCAAATAGAATACTTAGAACTACAAATAGGAAAACTCTTTCAGCGATCCTCTTGTTTTCAGAGGCCCAAACCAAATAGAGGAAGTAATAAATAAAAAAATGAAACCATTTATCCAGCCCTAATTTACCTGAAAACTGGAAACTTGTGGCAGTTTTTGGTATTGGGGATAAGCAAAAAAATAAAATAAGTACAAGAACTGCTATTGTTTTCTTGTACTTATTTAGGTATGTAATCATAATATTCTAACCCACCATGGCAACGTAATCGCCATGGCTCATCAAACCATCCACTTCAGCTGGGTTGCTCATTTTTACTTTCACCATCCAACCAGCACCATAAGGATCGCTGTTTACAGATTCTGGAGCAGCGTCCAAATCTCCGTTCACTTCAATCACTTCACCACCTACTGGCATGTACAAGTCGCTCACTGTCTTAACGGCTTCTACTGTACCAAAAACCTCGTGTGCGCCCAAACTGTCGCCCTGTGAAGAAATGTCAACGAAAACGATATCGCCCAATTCACTTTGAGCAAAGTCGGTGATACCAATTGTGGCTACATCGCCATCCACCATAACCCATTCGTGGTCTTTGGTGTACTTTAAATTATCTGGGAAGTTCATAGTGTTTAGTTTTGTTTCTGGCTCCAAATGATCTGAAGCAAAGTTGATACTTTCTTTTTCAATTCGTTGCGATTTACGATAAAATCCAAAAATCCATGTTCAACCAAGAACTCAGAACTTTGGAACCCTTTGGGCAAATCGCGGCCGATGGTTTCTCTGATCACGCGCGGCCCCGCGAAGCCAATGAGTGCTTCAGGCTCAGCGATATTCAAATCGCCCAACATGGCAAAGGAGGCTGTTACACCGCCGGTGGTTGGGTTGGTTAGCAAAGAGATATAAGGAATACCTGCGCGATCCAGCAATGCCAATTTTGCACTGGTCTTGGCCATTTGCATCAATGAAAATGCAGCCTCCATCATCCGAGCACCACCCGATTTCGAAATCATCATAAAGGGGGTTCTCGTGGCCAAAGAATAGTCAATGGCACGGGCAATTTTCTCTCCCACAACGCTACCCATTGAGCCGCCGATGAAGTTAAAATCCATACAAGCCACCATCAAAGGCTGACCGTTGATATTTCCGTGGGCCGTTCTCACTGCGTCTTTCAGGCCTGTTTTGCGCTGAGCAACTACAATTCGATCAACATATGGGGCAGAATCATTGAACGACAGTGGATCGCCGCTGCTCAAGTTGGCATTGATTTCTGTGAAATTGTTATCATCGAACAGGATATCAAAATATTCCATCGAACCGATGCGCTCATGGTATTTGCAAGACGGACAAACGTACTGGTTTACGATCCAATCTTTGGTTGGAGCCACTTCTTTGCATCGCTTGCACTTCTCCCATAGGCCATCAGGGGTGGGCTTTTTATCCTTGGTTTTAGTAAGGATACCGCTCCAGGTACGCTGATACCATTTTGGACCGTCGCCGGCGAGATCGTCGTCGTCTTCGAAATCGAGATTCATGGAAGCAAATTAAGCCAAAGTGATGCTGCTATCCAAATACACATCTTGAACAGTATTCAACAATTGAACACCTTCGTTCATGGGTTTTTGGAATGCTTTGCGACCCAAGATCAAACCGGATCCACCTGCGCGCTTGTTCACAACGGCTGTGAATACGGCTTCTTCCATGTCGCCCTGACCTTTTGATTCACCCCCAGAGTTAATCAAACCGGCTCTGCCCATATAGCAGTTTGCCAATTGATAACGGGTAAGATCGATGGGATGCTCAGAGCTCAGTTCACTGTATACTTTGGCATGGGTTTTACCATGCTTGGTTGCATTGTATCCACCGTTGTTCACGGGCAATTTTTGCTTGATGATATCCGCTTGGATGGTTACACCCAAATGGTTGGCTTGACCGCTCAAATCGGCACTGGCATGATAATCAACACCGTCCACTTTGAATCCATTGTTGCGGGTGTAGCACCACAAAATCGTTGCCATACCCAATTCGTGGGCACGCTCAAAGGCTTGGGCTACCTCAACAATCTGACGACCACTTTCGGGACTTCCGAAATAAATGGTGGCACCTATGGCAGTTGCACCCATGTTCCAAGCATCGTCTACCGAACCAAACATGATTTGGTCAAACTTATTGGGGTAAGACAAAAATTCGTTGTGGTTGATTTTTACGATAAACGGAATTTTGTGTGCGTATTTGCGTGCGTGCATCGCCAAAACACCGTAGGTAGAAGCAACGGCATTACACCCACCTTCGATGGCCAATTTGATGATGTTTTCTGAATCGAAATAGATGGGGTTTGGTGCAAACGAAGATCCTGCACTGTGCTCAATACCTTGATCTACGGGCAAGATGCTCAAATATCCTGAATTCGCCAAGCGTCCGTTTCCATACAACTGTTGCAAACTCTTCAACACCTGTGGGCTGCGGTTTGTTTGAGCAAAAATGCGGTCTACGAAGTCGGCACCGGGCGCGTGAATCATCGACTGATTGATGGTTTTACAGTTGTGATTCAGCAAGTATTCCGCTTGAGAACCGAGCAAGGATTGAATTTGAGATTGAGCCATTTCGTATTTTTTTGTATTAATTTTGACGCAAATTTAACCTTTTTTCTCGTGATACAGGTAAAACCTATTGCAAACCCACAGGATATGGCCAAAGCTTTTGATATTCGGCGCATTGTTTTTGTGATTGAGCAGGCATGTCCTCCCGACGAGGAATACGATCAATACGAAACAACGAGCCAACATTTTTTGGCCACGCAACAGGGAATTGTCGTTGGTACTTGCCGATACCGAAGGACCGATTACGGACTCAAGTTGGAGCGATTTGCCGTATTGAAAGAATTTCGTGGTACGGGCGCGGGCGCGGCTTTGCTGTTACACTGTTTGGAGTCGCTATCGCCGACGTTCAATTTTTCTGTAGGGAATATTTATTTGCACGCGCAAGAACATGCCATGGGATTCTACGAGAAATATGGGTTCAAGGCCCAAGGCGAGCGATTTTTCGAAGCGGGTATCCCTCACTTCAAAATGACGTATCACAACTCATAAATTGACACATTCCCGCAAAAAACCAAGCAATTCGGCAGTATTCCGTTTGAGGTTATGGTATTGTTCTACATAGACTCTGGCGGCGGTGGTTTGTTGCTGGGCGATGGCAGGGTTTCCGAGCAAGTGAGCGATGGCCTGGGCAAAATCGGCGGGCTGATCGGCCAGTATGAGTTCTTGGGATTGGGTGATTTCTAATCCTTGTGCTCCAACGGTGGTGGATACTACGGGGACACCCAGTGCCATGGCTTCCAAGGTTTTGATTCGGATGCCGGATCCGGCCTGAAGGGGAACGATCATGATACCGTGTTGTTGCATAAAATCTTCGGCATCGGGCACTTCTCCGTGGTTAATGACGCCGGTTTGAAAAAAGCGCGGGTCGGATTTAGACAATGCTTTCCCTGCCAGATGGAACTGTGCTTGGGGGTATTTCACCAGCAGCAGTGGCCAAACTTTTTGCAAGAACCAAATGACGCCTTGTTCATTTGCTTGCCATTCCATGGAGCCGATATGGAAGAGCGACAGGGGTTTGTGAATGAAGGCGAAGGGCCTTTCTATGGCGATGCCGGGTTGGTAGGTATGAAACTGGGTGGTTGGGGTGGATTTTTCTGTTTGAGATGTCGATTTTATGCCTTCCAGGTACTGTTTGATGGCGTGGGCATCGGTTTTAACGATGGGTACAATGGCTTGAAAGGTGGACCATGTGTGTTGTTCAAATTTCTGCAGGCGTTTGGCTTGGAGTTGCAGGTACCATTTTTTGAGGGGGTTGGCGGTGGCGGTAGCCAGGCGCGCCCAAATTTGGTATTCCAAATTGTGGGCGCGGTACGCCGCAGGCGTACTGTACCTGCGGGCGGAAACCGCCCGCAGGTACACTGGCACCGAATACAGTCCTTCAACCAAAACAACATCAAACCCCTCCGAATCCATCAACTCACCCAAGGCCAATGCCGCCCTCCCGTCATCGTATCGCTCCATGTGGTAACTCCCACCCGTCAACAAATTCAACAAAGCCTTCCCCACTCTTACCCCCGCATCCAACGGCTGCAAATAGACCTTACAAAATCCAAAATACTTCTCTATCGTTGCGATTTCCGCAAAGTGCTTTTTCGTATTAAAAGTAAAAAAATGTACCTCCGCCCCATTCTCGGCCAGCGATCTCAACATCCCGTAAGTGGCTATCGCCCCACCATCATGCAGCGGCCATGGCACCCGGTTCCCTATCACCAACAACTTCATGATATCTGGTTCTTTGCGCTGCTTTTGCGGTTCTGCCATTTCAACTTCCAACCCTTCACCGCATTCATCAACGGATTACTACCCTGAAAACTCTTGTCTATGCTTGCCCGGTAAGTGATCACCAACCCAATTGGAAATAACAGCATCGAACTCATCCAACTGCCAATCCAAACGGGCACAATCCCCTCCTTGCCCATTTTTTCACCCGTTAAATTCACCGCATAAAAGAGCACAAACAATATCACTGAAATCACCAACGGCATTCCTATTCCCCCCTTGCGTATGATTGCACCCAACGGGGCCGAAATCAAAAACAACAATATCACCAAAATGGAAAAGGCAAACTTCTTGTGCAGCTCACTGCGATACAAATCCACATCGGTTTCCTCGAATTCCAAACTGGTGAAAAGCCCTTCCTCTGTGCCCTTCACAGAACGCGCATGATTCACCGCAGCCGCCACGATGGTCGCGCGTTGTTCCTGCGGGTAATTTTTGATCATTTGCGACTCCTTCAACGGTGCAAAAGCCACCGAATTCCTGCGATATTGCTGCATCGTTGTATCCTGGGTCATCACACCCGGTGCATGAATATACTTACCCAAGTATTTGGAATTGTCTGAACGCAACATCACACACTTCATCTCAAAAGTGTCTATCACTTTCAACAACTGCGAAACATTCTGCAAACGGTAATCGCTTGCAATCAAATCCCTGTCGGAAAAGGTAAAATCCAGGCTCGAAAGATCAATTTGCATCCGCTGTTTCTCAAAATACATCTGGTTAAACGGGTGCGTTTTGCGATACTCCGGCGCCGTAGTCATTTCTTCGTAACGAACCCCTTTGTACAACGTAAAATTCAATACCGTTTGGTCGGGACTCAATATCATGGTCCCCCATTCTGCCCGCAACACATTCAATCGCTTGCTATCGTCCTTTTTGTATTCGTAAATCAACACGTCGCGAACCGTCTGGTTATCGGCTTCTTTTTTGCCCACGCGAATGGCAAACCCCTCGATGTTGTGATAGAACACCCCCTCCGCCAAATTGAATGTGGGTTTTTTCTGTCGCACATCAATCATCAGACCCGCTTGTTCCAGCTTGGCCTTGGGAATCACATAGTTCAAAAAGAGGAAATTCATGACTGCCAAGCAGCACATTAAGATGAAGATCGGCCTCAGCGCGCGCAACAACGAAATGCCATTGCTTTTCATCGCCACCAACTCGAAACTCTCACTCAAATTCCCGAAAGTCATCAAGCCCGCCACCATGATGGTCAACGGCATCGCCATGGGCACCAAATCGGCCAATGAATAAAAAATCAACTTTGCCAATATGTCGGTGGAAATCCCTTTTCCCACCAACTCATCGATGTATTTCCAAAGAAATTGCATCAAAAAGAGAAACATGCTGAGGAAAAAAGTGACAGCAAACGGACCCACATAAGACCGCAGCAACAGGATGTCAACCTTTTTCAACTTCAGAAAGTTCCACTTCATTTCTCGCCCCCAAAGATAGTAAAACTAACTTAGGGCAAACGCACAAAGCCGGAGGGGTTCACACCGGTTGTCAGCACCGACTTTTTCGACAAATCATCCATCGGATATCGCACAACTGAACCGTTGCTCACATAGTCTTTGGCATCAGCGAAATAGAAAGTATTCGATACCGCATCATAATAATAACCATAGAGTTGGGCCACTTCTGGCTCAATCAAAACCGACATATTGGCTTCGGATTGGGCATCCGCACGAAACGAATAGAGTTTGTTTTTGCGCGATACGAAAAGGGTTCCGCCATTGCGCGACAGCTGAATACTGCCGAGGTCGCCTTGCATCGACCAATTTGCCACTTGCGTGATATCAATTTGTCCCAAAGCATAGGCCGATAACGACGATTTTCCATTGTAGGAGCACCCAACCCATAGCTGCAGTGCCGCATCCACCGCCAGATACAATGCCCCAGAATCCACTTTTAACGTGCGTTCAACGGCATGGGTTGATGGATTGAGCAGCAATACTTCTCCCTTGTAGGCAGCCACAGCAACATAATCGCCCCAACGCACCATGGTTTCCGTCCACCCAGGCATTGCAATTTCTTTCACCGTTTTTAGGTTCGATGTATCCAAGACGCTGATTTTATTGGCATACAGGTCGCTCACCCACAGTTGATCACCCACCATCAGCAGGTTTCGGGGCGATTTTAGGTTATTGTTCGATTTCGTTTGTTTGAGCGATTTCGGGTCCACTGCCAAGACCTTTCCGCTGTTATTGACTGCCAAAAACAGGTTGTTACCCGCCACCAACCCGCTTTGCAACACATCGCCGATGGGCTTGTTGTTGACGGCTTCAAACGCATTGTTCCAAATTTTTGTACCCGATGAATCCGTCGAAATCACATCGAGTTTGGCATTCCCCCACATGAAATTGCCTTCGCACAACACAGCCACGCGGTCATCCCCCATGGGGGCAATCAAGGGTGGACCGATCACTTGGTCTTCGCAGCTTTG
>SXGQ01705397.1_pt1 | contig 20668 bp, 20 predicted proteins | sample 3178371 | NCBI WGS metagenome assembly SXGQ01 (sample SAMN11356859, study PRJNA531348) | freshwater metagenome | isolation source: freshwater sample F1-20 | place: China: Fuxian Lake, Yuxi | collected 2017-12-25 | reverse complement strand
GCCGAGCACGAGGAGTCAGAGCAGCGTTAGCGTGGACCACGAAGGCCTCCTGGGAAGAGAACGGAACCTAGACAGCTCCACTCTCACCCCGGAGGCCTTCACCTATCCAGAGAAACAACGTCCCTGGACATCACAGCTAGCCGACGAAGGACTTGAAGCCACCGTCGCAGAAGAACTGGGACAACGCGCACGCTCGCCAGGTGGCCGCTTTCCAGGAGTTGACCTCAGATGAGCGCCAAGTCGCCTCGAACTCCGTGCATAGGTCTTCCACAGCCCGCTGCCCACCTTGGGCGTGCCGTTTTTCTAGTAGATGAGCAAACCCGACGATTTCGGCGGCAGCTTTTTGCGAGTAGAAGGAGTGTAATTTCAGCCTTTTTAGATGTCCCTCGGCTCGCTTTTCGTCCTCGATGTTGAGTACATTTTTGACAACCGAGAACTCCACCACAAGGTCAGAATCGTTGACGGCCGCGTCAAGCCACCGGATAGCGTCGAAATCGTCGAAGTAGGGGTGGATGGAACGGGAGTCCGAGGTCTTCCCGTAGTACATCCCCTTGTTTGTGTTGCACTCACCGCACATTGGGGTGAGATTCTGCGGCGAGATGGCGAGTGCGCGAAAACGATGTTTGGGCAAGTAATGATCAACCGTTGTTGTCATTCGCTCGTTGCAGGACGCGCAACGCCTTCGGGATGCACGCACAAGATCGTAGGCCTGGCGTCCCGCACTTCCAGTAGTCCCGCGCACCATCGCTTTTGTGTAGAGCGCAGACATGTCCTTATGTTCTTCATCTGCCACCTCAAATTGTGACGGCAGGAGCAAGTGCGTAGATGAAATCTGTGCCGCCGACTCGAACGCTGCGTCGAGGTGAAGGATCTCGGAAACCTTCGAAGTCAAACGTGCCATTGCGTGCCGATCGGACAGGGAATCTATGGCTTCAGGGAGAATCGCGGCGAGCGCCGCGGCCGGTGGCAGTGCGACCCACATCAGTCAGCGTCCTCTAGGTCCGCGACCATCGCTCGGAGCAGTGCCCTGCCTTCGGCGCCAATCTGAGCTCCCATCGACTGGATGACCGCATCTGCCGCGCGTTGATTCTTTGCGGCTGCAAGAAGTGCAGCGTGATAGCCAGTCCGCGTGACTTCGAGACCAAAAACATCCTGGGTCAATCGACCCGAATTTTCCGCGTACGTCTCATTCTCAGGGCGCTCAAACATGGTGAAGGCGCCGCTCCTTCTCACCACCCACACGCAGGACGCGGGCACCTCCTGCAGCACGATGGGCGAATGTGTCGCCGCGATGGCTACGCCGTTCATTTCGGTGAGCAAGTCAGAAAGAGCTGTTAGGAAAGCGCTAAGGAGTGGGGGATGGAGGTGTGACTCTGGCTCATCCAGCAAGACTAAAGTCCGCTCTTCAACCAACTGGACGAGTGTGGTAAGGCTGAGAAGAACAATCTTGTGGCCTGAACTCAGCTTCTTGAAAGTCTCTTGTCTCAAGTCGAGTTCGCGAGTATGCACCAGGTCGGCGAAGTTGGCGTCACGCAGTACCGGATCGTGGCGAAGGTGACGGATCATCCGGAGCCATCGCTCTGCCCTACCAGCAGCAACGACCCCCTCCAGAGCCTCGGCAAAGTCCTCTGCAAGCGCTCGGGGGGACTTTGGAAGTTTGGACGATTCATCGCGAAGAGAGATCGGTTGTACTCGTACGGACCCCTCGGTCGTGCGCTCCCGGAGACGGGGGTCGAGATCGTCGAACGCGCTGAAGGACACGGTGACGATCCCGCTGAGTTTGTCACCGCCCCTGCGAGCAACGAGGCCAGTCATAGCCGCTTGGTCAGTAAGGGATCTGGTGATCTGGTCTAGGAGCCAGGTCTTCCCAACGCCATTGCTTCCGATCAGCGCGTGGATGTTGGTGGGCGGTAGGGAACCGGGTTTGACTTCGAAGGTCATCTCGCTATGAGGCCAGGAGGCGCCGCGAATTCTGAAGGCGAAGTCGTACCCCGCCAGGGAGTCTTCGCCTCGGAGGGCGCGTCGGAACTGCTCGATGTTGTCGGGAGACACAAATCTGAAGAGTGACGTCTCTGTCACGTTCTCCGTTGCCGCCAAGTCGTAAGCCCTCGTGTCGGCAACTATGTCGCGCAGGCCTTCCAACACGTAGGAACGTTCTTGACGGGGACGTTCGGCCAGAGTCTCGTAGTAGGTCACGTCCTGGCCGAGCGAGAAGTACTCCGCTGGAAGGCGCTCGAAGTCTGACAACGTGGTCCTGCTGGACGGAGGTTGACCAATATGTCCGATCTTCGTCGACCCAACCCGCAGCGAAGTGCCGTCCTCGCCGCGGATGTATACGCCAAAGAGAGTCTTGTACGAGTAGTCGTCCCATGAATCTCTGACCAAGACAATGTCGGTCTTGGGAACCAGCTTCGGGACAGAATCCACAACTCTGAACACGACCGCTTCTTTCTTTGTGGCTTCGGTGACAGTGAAGACACTCAATCATGCTGGCTGCTCGGCCCGGGTGTGAATGGTTCGGGCCCCTTCGGCGCAACTAGCGGAGTTGAAAGGCGGTCGTGAGTCACTCTGGAAGGGGAAAGACGAGCATCGCAGTGCTTCTGTCTACCCCATCGCGACTGTGCGACCGACTGCGCGTCGTCGCGGGCCTTGACGGTCGTGTCGGAGTTTCGGGTCGTTCCCTGTCGTTGCGGGACTAGCAAAAATGTTGCAATTGCAATCCACGACTCAGCACGGCGAAACACCTGCGACGTGGTGCAATGGCCAGATCAGGGCCTGGGGGGTCAGGGGATCGCAGGTTCAAATCCTGTCAGCCCGACCACGACGTCCGAGGACGTCCCACACTCCCGGACCTGCGGAAGCGGGTCCGGGAGTGTCGTGCTTTCACCCCCAGTACCTACGGACGTCTCGCCCGCCGAGGCCCTGCGGCGGGGCGGCCCAGTACGCAATCCCGTGCATGGCAGCACGCAGATCGCCCGGATCCGAGGGTGCCGCGCTCGTGGTGACGACGCTGGCCTCGTGAGCCCGTCCGGGCCGCGTACGTCCACCTCGTGTAGGAGTCATCATGATCGTTTCCCGTACGTTTGCGGTCGGCCTGGTCGCCGCCGTCCTCTGCTCGCTCGTCGGGACCGCCTCCGTGGCGAACGCCGCCGAGACGAAGACCGCCCAGGCGACGGCATCCGCAGCGCCGGCGCCCGTCCGGCATCCCGAGATCGTCGTCAGCGCGCAGACCGGCGTCGGCCAGCGCGGCTTCGTCGTGCGCAACCAGGGCAACACGACGATCCCGGCCGGCACGCAGTTCACCTTCCACTCGAACCGCGCGGTCGGGATCGGGCTGTTCGGCGACCCGCAGATCCAGGAGGACTGGGCCATCGGCGTCCTCGGATCGGGCTACGACGGCGACGTGTACCTCAAGGAGCCGCTGCTGCCCGGGCAGAGCAGGACGTTCCTGCTCTCGACGGTCGAGGTCTCGGCCTTCAGCCAGTGGAGCTTCGAGCTGTCCGACCCGCGGACGGCGGCGCTGGACACGAACTACGCCAACAACAAGGCCGGCATCCGCTGCGCCCTCGTCGTCCTGGGGCTGCCCGCCTGCAGCGTCTCCTGATCCCGAGACCCCTGTCGGCTGGCGAGGCTCCCGGACCACAGGGTCCGGGAGCCTCGTCATGTCCGTGGCGGGAAGGGGGCCTCGGCGAGAGCAGGTCAGTGCAGTGCCGCGCCGTGCAGGAACAGGTCGGCGACGCCGTCCGCGTAGGTCGGAGGATCGACGTCGGGGTGGGCCTGGAGGTGGGCGATCATGCCGTCGATCAGTGCCTGGTAGCTGGAGGCGAGCGTGCTGAGGTCGCCGGCGCGGATCGTGCCGTCGCGCTGCCCGCGGGCGAGCAGCGCGGCGTGGTCGGCGTGGACCTCCTCGTAGTCGAGCAGGGTGATGCGACGGCGCCCGTCGGGCGTCCGGAGGTTGTGCACGATCTCGTCGAGCGCCCGGAGCTCCCGCTGGTGCGTCCGGGTGAACAGCGCCGTACGGGCGAAGACCGCGCGGACCACCTCGGGCACCGGCGCGCCGAGGTCGACGTCGCAGACGAGTGCCGCCCGCAGGCGTCCGGCGAGGTGGGTGACCGCGTGCTGCATGACGTCGTCACGGTCGTCGAAGTAGTGCCACAGCAGCCCCTTCGACACGCCTGCCCGTCGCGTGATCTCGGTGAGCGTGGCGTTCGCGTAGCCGAGCTCAGCGACCACGGCCGTGGCAGCTTCGACGATCTCCTCGCGCCGTTCGGCGGGCGTCCGCCGGCGGCTGCGCGTCGGAGAGCTCTCTGAGGTGGGGGGCACGGGTCAAGGGTGGCGCACGGCCCACCGGACGACGTCGAGCGCCACGCCGAGCACGACGACCGCGGTGATGAGCATGTCCACACGCATCCAGAGCGGGAACGCCGGCAGCATGGCCTCGACCACGTTGACCAGGAAGAGCACGGCGGCGACGATCCCGACGGCCCGCACCGCTCCTCGGTCTCCCGCGCGCGCTCTACGCAGGCGCAGCGGCAGGACGACGGCGAACACTGCGACGACGACGGCGTGGCCCCATGCATGCGCGGTGGCCTGCCCGGGCGCTGTCAGGCTCAGGACCACCAGCGCGGCGAGGGTCAGGACGACGATCCCGACGTACACCCGCACGAGGGCGGCGGCCAGTCTCAGTGCCCCGTGGCCCTGCGGCGTGGGGCGCGACAAGTTCTTGACCATGTGGTCAACATAAGCACTGTTGACCACACGGTCAAGAATGGTTGGCGGGTCACATGTCGCGGTAGCGCTGCGCCGCGTCGAGCTTCTCCTGCAGCAGCTCGGGCGTGACCTGGCGGCCCGACTCGGGCGTGAAGTCGGCGTCCGGCGTCTGGTAGAGGCCGGCGTATGCGGCGGTGTCGCGCTGGTAGCGCCAGCCCTCGGCGAGCGGGCCGACGTCGTGGGCGTCGTAGCCGATCGCGTCGAGGAACTCGGCGACGACCTGCTTGGCGTCGGCGTCGTCACCGGCGATCGCGAGCACCGACCGCTCGGGGTCGCCGTGGGGGCGAGCGAGGCGGGCGAGGTGCTCGAAGTAGATGTTGTTGAACGTCTTGACGGCCTTCGACTCCGGCAGGTGCTCCTGCGTGAGCTCGCTGGTGGTCGTCGACTCGTCGTCGAGGCGTGCCACCTGCCCGTCGCGCTCGGGGTAGTAGTTGTTGGTGTCGATGACGACCTTGCCGCGCAGCGGGTCGACGGGGACGTCAGGGAGTGCCTTGAGCGGCACCGTCACGACCGCGAGGTCCGCCGCCTCCGCCGCCTCGGCCGGGGTCGCCGCGCGCGCCCGCGGGCCGAGCTGCTCGACGAGGTCGCGCAAGGTGTCCGGTCCGCGCCGGTTGCTGAGCACGACGTCGTAGCCCGCGTCGACGGCCAGACGCGCGACCGTGCTGCCGATGTTTCCGCTGCCGATGAGTCCGATGGTGGTCATGGAGTCCTCAACGCAGCCACCGCGCTGGACCTTCCCGGCACGACCTCAGACCAGCCCGACCTCAGACCAGGGCGCGCAGGGCGGCGTCGGCGGCGCGCAGGGCGTCGCGGTCCCACGTCGACGTCGACGCCAGCAGCTCGTCGGCGCCGGTGCGCTCCGCGAGCTCCTCGAGTGTCCGGCGGACGGTGCCGGCGTCGCCGGCGACGGCCTGCTCGAGCGACGCCTCGACCCTGCGGCGCACCTGCTCGGGCCACTCCTGCGCGCGGATGGCTGCGGGGGACTCCAAGGGCTCGAAGACGCCGGTGCGCCGGGACTGCGCCATCGCCCACGCCTCCGGGAGCGCGAGCTCGCGGGCGGTCGCGACGTCGTCGGCGACGAGCACGTCGAGCGAGACCAGCACCTGCGGCGCGGCGGCGTCGGGCGAGGGTCGGAAGTCGCGGCGGTACGCGGCGAGCGCCGGCGGCAGCGCGTCGGACCACAGCGCCGGCCCGCCGACGACGACCGGCAGACCCAGCTCGGCCGCCAGGGTCACGCCGCGTCCCGTGGCCAGCAGGTACACCGGGACCGGGCCGCCCGCGGGACGCACCGTCACCGCACCGCGACCTGCCAGCAGGCCGCGCAGCTCGCGGACGTCGTGGGCGAACCGGTCGGCGGCGTCGGGGGTCTCCCGCAACGCCTCGCGCACCGGCGGGGTGAACCCCGACGACCGGCCGAGGCCGACGTCGACGCGGCCCGGGTGCAGCGCCTCGAGCATGCGCACCTGCTCCGCGACGACGATCGGCTGGTGGTGCGGGAGCATGATGCCGCCGGACCCGATGCGGATGCGCGACGTCGCCGCACCCACCGCGGCCATCAGGACGGGAGGCGCGCCGCTCGCGATGCCGGGCACGGCGTGGTGCTCCGCCACCCAGAACCGGTCGTAGCCGAGCTCCTCCGCCCAGACGGCACGCGCGACGCTGCCCGTGAGCCCCTCGGCGTCGGGGTGTCCGGCGCGGGTGCGGGAGCGGTCGAGCAGGGAGAGCCTCACCTCCGGCTCAACGCCGAGGACCGGTCGCGTCATCCCGCCGGACCGTCGGCGCAGGCCTGACCCCGAGGGTGAACCGTCGGTGAACGCTCCGGCGTTCGCGTGCCCGACGGACCGGGCTCGTCCTAGCGTGACCGGCACGTCGGACCCAGGCCGGCGCTCGACGACAGGAGCACCATGCGGAACCCCGTCGGCGTGCTGCTGCTCGCCGTCCTGCTCGTGCCGGCCGCCTGCGCAGCACCACCGGTCGGGAACGCCGGCCCGGGCGTCCAGGCCGGTGCGGACGGCACGGTGGACGAGGCGGCCTCCGCCTCCGCCTCCGCCCCTGCCCCCGCCCCTGCCGACCAGGGCACGGCAGGGTCGTCGCAGGCCGCCCCGTCCGCCCTCCCGACGACGCAGGCCCCCGCCGCGGCGGCGCGTTGTCGTGCGAGCTAGCTCGGGCAGGTCCGGCGGGCCAAAGGGCAGGACGTTCGGGGGCCCGGTCGTCTCGGCCGACGTCGTCCTGACGAACGTCTCCGACTCCGCATGCTTCGTCTCCGGGTGGGTCGGTCTCGTGTTCGTCGGCAGCACGACCCGCACGGCGTGCGTGGCAGGGCAGCCCCAGGACGGGTGCGGCGAGCTGGTCGACACGACGTCGACTGTGCGGGGGCCCCGCGTGCAGCACCTCGCCGGGTCGAGCGACGCGGTCGTCGTCGAGCCAGGGGCCGACGTCGCCTTCAGCATGGTCTTCGGCACCGACGACTGCTTCGAGCAGCCCTACCGCGTGCGCATCCGGATCCCGCAGAGCGACGGCGACCTCACGCTGGAGGATCCCGCGATCTGCCTCAGCCGGGACTTCTCCGTCACGCCCCTCGGCAGCACGGCCGGGTAGCCGCGGCGCAGCGCGTCAGGAAGCCGGTGCGACCCGTCGGCAGCCGTTCCCCGACCGACTCCTGACGTTCACCCCGACCTCGCCGTCCCGTACCCCGACCCTGTCTGACTGGCCGGGTGAGGACCGGGACGCCCCGAGCACCCCTGACCCGCCGCGACGTGGTCGTGAGCGGCGTCGGCTTCACCGTCGGCGCCGGCGCCGTCGTCGCGACCCTGCGTCCGTCACCTGCCCCCGCCAGCCGCCACCGTCACTTCCAGCACGGTGCGGCGTCGGGCGACCCAGTCGCCGACGGCGTGGTGCTCTGGACGCGGGTGACGCCGACGCCCGACGCCCGTCCGGGATCGGGACGCGGAGCCCCGACCGAGGTCGACTGGGAGGTCGCCGCCGACGAGGACTTCGCCGACGTCGTCGCCGCCGGCGTGGCGCGCACCGACGCCCGCCGCGACCACACCGTCAAGCTCGACGTCCGCGCCCTGCAGCCCGCGACGACCTACTGGTACCGCTTCCGGCACGGACCCGACACCGTCGGCGGCCGCACGCGCACGGCGCCGGCCGAGGACGACGACGTGCAGCGGCTGCGGCTCGGCGTCGTCTGCTGCGCCAACTGGCAGGCCGGCTACTTCGCCGCCTACCGGCACCTGCTCGACCACGACCTCGACGCCGTCGTCCACCTCGGCGACTACCTGTACGAGTACCAGCCGGGCAAGTACTCCCACGGACCCGACTGGACCGACGTGCGACGTCACGACCCGCCGCACGAGACCGTGTCGCTCGAGGACTACCGACGTCGGCACGCGCAGTACAAGACCGACCCCGACCTGCAGCGTCTGCATGCCGCGCTGCCGATGGTCGCCACGTGGGACGACCACGAGATCGCCGACGGCTGGTACCCCGGCGGGGCCTTCGAGCACCAGCGCTTCACCGAGGGGCCCTGGGACCGCCGCAAGCGCGCCGCGATGCGGGCGTACGACGAGTGGATGCCGGTCCGCCTCGGCGGCACCGCCCGCGTGGGTGACGGCACCCGCATCTACCGGCGGTTCCGGTTCGGCCGGCTGGCGGACCTCTCGATGCTCGACCTGCGCGGCTACCGCGACGAGCGCGTCGAGGCCGACGACCCGCGTCTGGACGACGCCGCCCGCTCCCTCACCGGAGCCGACCAGGAGGCGTGGCTGGTGGAGGGACTCGCCACGCCCGGTGCCCGGTGGCGGCTCGTCGGGAACCCCGTGATGGTCGCGCCGATGCTGATGCCGCCGCGTCCGCGCGGCCAGGAGCTCGCCCTGCGTCGCACCACCGACCCGATGACCTGGGGGCCCGCGGAACCGAACACCGACACGTGGGACGGCTACCCCGTGGAGCGCCGACGGGTGCTCGAGCGGATCAAAGAGGCGGGCGTCGACGACGTCGTCTTCCTCAGCGGCGACGTGCACACCGCCTGGGCCAACGAGGTCGAGCTCGACGGTGTGTCCGTCGCGACCGAGCTCGTGTGCAGCTCCGTCACCAGCAACAACGTCGACGACTTCATGGGCACCCGGCCGCGCACCGTCTCGCTGGCGATGGAGGAGGCGATCGTGCGCCTCAACCCGCACGTGCGCTTCGTCAACCTCGACGACCACGGCTACAGCGTGCTCGAGCTGACGCCCGGCGAGGCGCGGATGGAGTGGCACGCGGTCAGCGACCGCACCGACCCCGAGGCGTCCTCGCGGCTCCTCGCGACCCGCCGCGTCCCGGCCGGCACGAACCGCGTCCTGCCCACCTGACCGTGCTGGTTCGCCTGCACCAGGGGCAGCGTGAGAGACTGCACGGAGGTCCTGCCGCGGGCTGCTGAGCCCGCGCGACCTCCCGCGTCCGCGCCACGTCCCGAGCGGTTGCGGCACGCACCCCGACCACCACCACCGCAGGAGCAGCACGACGTGAAGAGCACCACCGAGACCCTGAGCCCCACGCGGGTCAAGCTCACCATCGAGGTGCCGTTCGAGGAGTTCAAGCCGAGCCTCGACAAGGCGTACAAGACGATCGGTTCGCAGATCACCATCCCCGGCTTCCGCAAGGGGAAGGTGCCGGCCGCCATCGTCGACCAGCGCATCGGCCGCAGCGCCGTGCTGGACGAGGCCATCAACGGCGCCCTGCCCGGCTGGTACAACGAGGCCCTGCAGCAGGCGGAGATCCAGCCGCTGAGCCAGCCCGACATCGACCTCACCAAGTTCGTCGACGGCGAGGACATCGAGATCACCGCCGAGCTCGACGTGCGTCCCACGATCGAGCTGCCCGACCTCGCCAGCGTCGAGGTGCAGGTCGCCGACGCCGCGGTCACCGACGCCGACGTCGACGAGCAGATCGACGCCCTGCGCGACCGCTTCGCCGTCACCACCGACGTCGACCGCGCGGCCGCCGACGGCGACGCCGTCACCATCGACCTCGTCGCGCGCGACAAGGACGGCGCCGACATCGAGGGTGCCGACGCCAAGGGCCTGCCCTACACGATCGGGTCCGGCACCCTGCTCGACGGCCTCGACGAGGCGCTCATCGGCCTCGAGAAGGGCGCGACGACCACGTTCGCGACCGAGCTGGTCGGCGGCGAGCTCAAGGGCACGCCCGTCGACGTCACCGTGACCCTCAACGAGGTCAAGGAGCGCCAGGTCGCCGAGCTCGACGAGGAGTTCGTCCAGACCGCCTCGGAGTTCGACACCGTCGAGGAGCTCAAGGCCGACGTGCGCGAGCGGCTCGTCCGCGGCAAGCGCATGGAGCAGGCCGCCGAGGCCCGCGACCTCGTCCTCGACGAGATCGTCGGCAAGGTCGAGGCGCCGCTGCCCGACGCCGTCGTCGCCGAGGAGCTGCAGGGTCGCCGCGAGCAGATCCAGCAGCAGCTGTCCTACGCCGGCATCCCGTTCGAGACCTACCTCGAGGACGAGGGCCAGACCGAGGAGGAGTTCGAGGCCGAGCTCGAGCGCCGCGTGCGCGACTCCATCGTCGCCCAGTTCGTGCTCGACCAGGTGGTCGCCGACAACGAGATCGGCATCCAGGACGACGAGCTGAGCCAGCACATCTTCCGCCGGGCGCAGGAGTCGGGCCAGGACCCGAACTCCTACATCCAGCACATCATGGAGCACAACCACGTGCCCGAGATGGTGAGCGAGGTGCTGCGCGGCAAGGCGCTCGCCGAGCTGATGCAGCAGGCCACCGTCAAGGACGCGTCGGGCACGGTGCTCGAGCTCGGCAAGCTGCGCGCCGACGGCTCGCTCGCCGACGACGAGGAGTCCGACGAGGCTGGCGCCGCCCAGGCCTGACCCGACCCGTCACCGACGGCCCGACACCCGCACGGGTGTCGGGCCGTCGTGCGTCGCGGCGCGCCGGGAGTCGTGCGAGGCGTGAGGCTGTGCGAACGCTGAGAACCTCGCCACGTGCGGTTCACATCGCGCTCGGATACCGGCAGTATGTAGGCATGCCCGGCTCACCCGCACGCACCACCGACGTGGCCGCGCTCGCGCTCGACCACCTCGACCGGCTGGTGGTCGGCACGGTGCGCGAGGTGCACGAGGCCGTGGCAGCGCGGGCCTTCCGCGCCACCCGTCTGGTCGGCGGTCGTGTGCCCGAGTCGCTGCACGACGCCGTCGTCACCTCGGTCTACGGCGCGGTCTCCGGCGTCCTGCGGGTCGGGAGCGGCTCGGTCCGCGCCCTGTCGGCCCGGGGGATCGGCGCACCGGTCGAGTCGACGCGCCTCGGCCGCAGCGTCGTGGCCGCCGTCAACGGCCTGATCGGCGACGAGCTGCGCCTGCTGGACGACCCGCAGGCGATCGTCATGTCGGTGCGGGTCGACGGCGAGGACCTCCCGCCCACCGGCTGGCAGGTGGCCGAGGCCTTCCGCGACGCCGGCAGCCACCTGGTCGTCTTCCTGCACGGCCTCTGCGAGGACGACGAGTCGTGGACGCTCGGCTCCAAGGTGTCGGGCACCTCCTACGCGACGCGGATCGCGAGCGAGACCGACGCGACACCCGTGATGATCCGCTACAACACGGGGCTGCACATCTCCGAGAACGGCAAGCACCTCGACGCGCTCCTCACCCAGCTCGTCGACGTGTGGCCGACCCCCGTCTCCCGCATCACCCTCGTCGGTCACTCGATGGGCGGTCTCGTCGTGCGCGCCGCCACCAACCACGCGACCGCCGGCGGCAAGACGTGGCAGCACCTCGTGCGCGACGTCGTGTGCCTAGGGACGCCGCACGCCGGAGCGAACCTGGAGAAGGTCGCGCACCTCGGCTCCTCCGTGCTGCGCTTCCTGCCCGAGTCGCGGCCCTTCAGCACCATCCTCGACACCCGCTCTGCCGGCATCGTCGACCTGCGGCACGGCTACATCTCGGCCGACGAGTGGGAGGGCCAGGACCTCACCCGTGCGTGGGGCCTCGACCGGATCGCCGCCGCGCCGCTCCCGCACGCCGAGTACCACTTCGTCGCCGGCACGCTCGGCGCGTCGCAGCGCCACCCGCTCAGCACCGTCCTCGGCGACCTGCTCGTGCACTTCTCGTCCGCGACCGGCGTCGGGCGTACCGGCCCGGTGGTCGAGGGTGCCCGCTTCGAGTACGTGCCGAGCGCCCACCACTTCGCCCTGCTCAACCACCCGACGGTCGCCGACTGGCTCGTCGAGTGGGTGCGCGCGGCGCACCGTCCCGTCCGGGCGCTGAGCGCGTCCGGCCAGGACTGAGCCCGTCCCACCCCGCCCCGTACCGTCCCCGACACCCTGGGAGTCAGCACCGTGCCGAACCGTAGCCTGATCGAGAGCTCCGTCGAGATCGACGCCCCGCCGTCCGTCGTCTGGAGCATCGTGTCCGACCTCAAGCGGATGGGGGAGTGGAGCCCCCAGTGCCGCCGCATGATCATCCGCGGCGGTGTGGTCCGCCAGGGCGCGCGCACGATCAACGTCAACCGGCAGGGCTGGAAGGTCTGGCCCACCCGCTCGTACGTCAAGGTCTTCGAGCCGGAGCACGAGCTGGCGCTCAAGGTCGCCGAGAACGGCACCGTGTGGACCTACCGGCTCGAGGCCCTCGACGGCGACCGGACCCGGCTCACCGAGTCGCGCACCGCGCCGAACGGTGTCTCGAGCCTGTCGAACCTGCTCACGAAGCACGTGCTCGGCGGGACCGAGGCGTTCGAGGACGAGCTCGAGCAGGGCATCCAGCAGACCCTGCAGCGGATCAAGGCCGAGGCCGAGGCCGGGGTCCGTGCCGCCTGAGTTCCCCGCCGGGGGCCTGCCGGCCCTCGAGGCGGAGACGTCGATCGACGCGTCCGTCGACGTCGTGTGGAGCCTGCTGTCGGACCTGCGCTCGATGAGCGAGCGCAGCCCCGAGACCGTGCGCATGGTGATCGCCGACGCGCCCCGCGTCGGGTCGCGCGGCGTCAACCTCAACCGCAAGGGTGCGGTGCTGTGGCCGACGACCACCCGCATCACCCGCTGGAAGCCACCCACCCACGACGGCTCCGCCGCCCTCGCGTTCCGCATCTGGCCCGTCGACGTCGAGTGGTCCTACGAGCTGACCCCCGAGGACGGCGGCACCCACGTCGTCGAACGTCGCAGCGCTCTCCCGTCCGCGGGCCTCTCCACCCGTCTCGTCGGGAAGTGGCTCATGGGCGGCGCCGAGAACCACGACGTCGAGCTCCTCGACGGCATGCGTCGCACCCTCGCCGCCCTGAAGGCGGAGGCGGAGGGGCGCTGAGGGGCAGGCCTGTTGGGTGGCTGCGGGGGTCGTGGCCTGCTGGTGCGCGGCCTGCGGGTGTCGTGACCTTGGCGGTGCGCTGCCGCAGGGGGTCCGGGCTTGCTGGTGCGCTGCCTCGGCGTTCGCTGGGGGTGGGCTCCGAAGGGCCTCGACCGGCAGCGGGCCCGGGCTGGCTTCGGGTCTCGGGGTCTGGTCTGGGCTCTCGGGTGACGCACGATTCTTCGTTTCTGCGTTCTTGACCCACCGTTCTGCGTTGGCGCGTCCTATCGGTGGATCTGCAACCTCAGAAGCCGTTCTGCGGTTGCAGATCCACCGATAGTGGGCTGTCGGCGCGAAAGTCTCTGCGTTCATGACGGGATCCCGGAGGAAACGCAGATTCTTGTGTCCATCCTCAGCACCAACCCGCAGCCGGAGACCCCGAACCAGCGCCGTCGCCAGCCGCCCGGTCGAGGCCTTTTCGGAGGTCAGGCCCAGCGCCAGCGGAGGCAGCGCAGCAGCACGACGAGACCCCTGCGGAAGCGCAGCAGCCAGCCGAGACCGCCGCAGGCAGCGCACCAGCACGCCCGGACCTCCGCAGGCAGCGCACCGCAAGGCCCCGGCGACCGCGACCAGCCCACCGGCGCGGTCGCGGCGCGACGTCAGCGGTCGACGAGGGTGACGTCGAAGCTGTACAGGCCGGGGCGGTAGGCGTGGCGGCCGAACTCGACAGCGCGGCCGAGGTTGTCGTAGGCGGTGCGCTGCATGGTGAGCAGGGGCGCGTCGACCTCCTCGCGGAGCAGGCGCGCCTCGACGGGGCGGACGCCGCGGGCGCCGATGCTCTGGCGGGCGACGCGGATGACGAACCCGGCGTCACGCAGGTAGGAGTACAGGCCCTGCGCCTCGAGGTCGACGTCGCCGAGGTCGACGATGGACGAGGGCAGGTAGTTGTGCATGACGGCGAGCGGCTCGCCACCGGCGATGAAGCGCAGACGTCGCAGCGACCAGACGGGCTCGCCGAGGTCGACCTGCAGCTGCTCGGCCACCTGCTCGTCCGCGGGGACGAGCAGCTGCTCGAGGACCGTGGTGCGGGGGTGCTGGCCGGCGGCGGCGAGGTCGTCGAACAGGCTGGTCAGCTCGACCTGGCGCCGCACCTGCCCGTGCACGACCTGGGTGCCGACGCCGCGGCGCCGCACGAGCATGCCCTTGTCGACGAGCACCTGGATGGCCTGGCGCATGGTCGGCCGCGACAGGCCGAGGTCCTGAGCCATCGTGATCTCGTTCTCGAGCCGTTCCCCGGCGCCGATCTCGCCGGACACGATGGCGCGCTCGAGCTGCTCGGCGACCTGGAAGTACAGGGGCACGGGGCTCGAGCGGTCCAGGGTGATCCGTGGGCTCGACATGCACGCAACCTAGCAGTCGAGGTTCAGACGTCAAGATGTCCTGACAAATGCTTGACAGTGACCCAGGACACGGTCCAGAGTCTTCCACGGACGTCATGTCCTGACATTCGAAACCGCCGCTCTTCCCACTCGAGGACCCCCATGTCGCAGATCGCCTCCCGTTCCCGCATCGCCGGTGCCCCCATCTCCTGGGGCGTGTGCGAGGTGCCGGGCTGGGGTTACCAGCTGCCCGCCGACCGCGTCCTCCCCGAGATGCGCGAGCTGGGCCTTGCCGCCACCGAGTTCGGCCCGGAGGGCTTCCTGCCCGACGCGCCGCAGGCGAAGGCGGAGCTGCTCGAGTCCTACGGTCTCTCCGCGGTCGGCGGCTTCCTGCCGCTCGTGCTGCACACCGACCACGACCCGATGCCCGAGGTCGACGCGTTCATCGACGACTGCCTCGCCGCCGGCGCCGGTGTCGTCGTCATCGCGGTCGCCACCGGCCAGGACGGCTACGACGAGCGTCCCGAGCTCAGCGACGTCGAGTGGAAGACGCTCCTCGGCCACCTCGACCGCATCGCCGACCGCGCCACCGAGCGTGGCGTGGTCGCGGCCGTCCACCCCCACGTCGGCACGCTCGTCGAGAACGCGGAGGAGACCCAGCGGGTCCTCGACGGCTCGCACGTCGGCCTCTGCGTCGACACCGGCCACCTGGTCGCCGCGGGCGCCGACCCGGTCGCGATCACCCTCGCCAACCTCGAGCGGGTCGTGCACGTCCACCTCAAGGACGTCGACGCGGACCTCGCCGCGCGCGTCCAGTCCGGCGACCTCGCCTTCTCCGACGCCGTCTCGCAGGGCCTGTGGACGGTGCTCGGACGCGGCAGCGTCGACGTCGCCGCGATGATCTCCGCGCTCGAGGGCCACGGCTACACCGGCTGGTACGTCCTCGAGCAGGACCTCAAGCTCACGGGCGAGCCGGAGGGCGAGGGCCCGAAGGTCGACGTCGCCGCCTGCCTCGCGTACGTCGAGGGCGCGCTCGCCACGGAGACCGTGGCATGACGTACGAGGTCATCACGCTCGGCCGCTGCGGCGTCGACGTCTACCCCGAGCAGGTGGGCGTGGGCCTGGAGGACGTCGCGACGTTCGCGAAGTTCCTCGGCGGCTCGCCCACCAACGTCGCCGTCGCCGCCTCGCGGCTCGGCCACCGCAGCGCCGTCGTCACCAAGACCGGCGACGACCCGTTCGGCCGCTTCGTGCGCCGCGCGCTCGAGGGCTTCGGCGTCGACACCGCGTTCGTCGGCACCGACCCCGACCTGCCCACGCCGGTCACGTTCTGCGAGATCGTCCCGCCGGACGACGTCCCGCTCTACTTCTACCGCCGGCCCTCCGCGCCGGACCTGCAGCTGCGCGCCGAGGAGCTCGCCCCCTCCACCGACCTGTACCGCAGCGTCCAGGAGGCCGACATCCTCTGGTTCACGGTGACGGGCCTCAGCGAGGAGCCGAGCCGCGAGGCCCACCTCGCCGCGCTCGAGGCGCGTGGCAAGGACCGGCTGACGGTCATCGACCTCGACTACCGGCCCATGTTCTGGTCCGACCCCGCCGACGCCACCGCCGCGATCGCCGAGGTGCTGCCCTACGTCGCGGTCGCCGTCGGCAACCGCGAGGAGTGCGAGGTCGCGATCGGCGAGACCGAGCCGCAGGCGGCCGCCAAGGCCCTGCGCGCCGCCGGCGTGGAGACCGCGATCGTCAAGCAGGGCCCGGCCGGCGTGCTGGGCGTGCGTGGCGACGAGTCCGTCGTGGTGCCGCCGGTGCCGGTCGACGTCGTCAACGGTCTCGGTGCGGGCGACGCGTTCGGCGGGTCGCTCGTCCACGGACTGCTCTCGGGGTGGAACCTGGAGCGGACGCTTCGCTTCGCGAACGCGGCCGGCGCCTACGTGGCGGGCCAGCTCTCGTGCGCGGACGCCATGCCCACGCCCGACGTGGTCGAACAGGTCCTGAGCAACGGGAAGGTCGTCGCATGAGCATCGCCGAGCAGGACCAGAAGGGTCGCGCCACGGTCGACCAGGCCGCGATCGGCCGCATCATCGAGCAGCGCGTCAGCGACCCGGCCTCCATCGCCCGGGCGTGGGCCGAGCGCCGCCGCCCGACGTCGCTCGTCGGCAGCACGGGACGCCTCATGCTCGTGGCCGCCGACCACCCTGCCCGCGGTGCTCTGCGCGCCGGCGACGACGCCTTCGCCATGGGCGACCGCGCGCGTCTGCTGGACCGCATGGTCCGTGCGCTCGCCCGACCCGGCGTCGACGGTGTCCTCGGCACGGCCGACGTGCTCGACGACCTGCTGCTCCTCGGTGCTCTGGAGGGCAAGGTCGTCATCGGATCGATGAACCGCGGTGGTCTCGCGGGCACGGCCTTCGAGATCGACGACCGCTTCACCGGCCACGACGCCGCGACGATCCAGCGCGACGGCATGCAGGGCGGCAAGATGCTGTTCCGCATCGAGCCCGACGACGCCGGCACCGTCGCCACGATGCAGGCGTGCGCCGAGGCGGTGCGCGACCTCGCCGAGGCGCAGGTCATGGCCATGGTCGAGCCGTTCATCTCCCACCGCCGCGACGGACGGGTCGTCAACGACCTGTCGACCGCCGCCGTCGTGCGTTCCGCCACCGTCGCCGCCGGCCTCGCGCCGACGTCGGCCTACACGTGGCTGAAGCTGCCCGTCGTCGACGACATGGACGCCGTCCTCTCGGCCACCGGCCTGCCGGTGCTGCTGCTCGGCGGCGAGGTCTCCAGCGACCAGGAGGCGCAGTTCGCGGCCTGGTCGAAGGCCCTCGCGCACCCGGCCGTCCGCGGCATGGTCGTGGGTCGCAGCCTGCTCTTCCCGCCCGACGGCGACGTCGAGGCCGCGGTCGACGCCACGGTGGCGATGCTCTGATGTCCCACGTCGTGCGCAAGGGCGAGGGTGCGGTCGCACCCTTCGTCCTCGACGTCACCCCGAAGAGCGCGGGCTGGGACCACACCGGCCTCAAGGTGCTCGAGCTGGCGCCCGGTGCCTCGCAGACCGTCACCGAGGACGGCCACGAGCTGCTCGTGCTCGCCCTGTCGGGCTCGGCCACCGTGGTGGTCGACGTCGACGGCACGCCGACCTCCTTCGACCTGGCCGGACGTCCCGACGTCTGGTCCGGGCCGAGCGACGTGGTGTACGCACCGCTGGGCTCGGCCGTCACCGTCACGTCGGCCGCCGGTGGCCGGTTCGCGATCCCGACCGCCGCTGCCACGGCGCGCCTGGAGCCTGCGTACCTGCCCGCGGCCGACGTGCCGGTCGAGATGCGCGGAGCGGGCCAGGCGAGCCGTCAGGTCAACAACTTCGGCGTCCCCGGCGTGCTCGAGGCCGACCGCATCATCGCGTGCGAGGTGCTGACGCCCGGCGGCAACTGGTCGTCCTACCCGCCCCACCAGCACGACGAGGAGCGCGAGGGCGAGACCCGGCTGGAGGAGATCTACTACTACGAGGTCGCTGCCGGACCGGCCCCGGCGGGGGTGCGGGGCGACGGGCCGCAGACGGAGCGCCCTGGCATCGGGTACCAGCGCGTCTACGGGCACGAGAAGGCCGAGATCGACGTGCTCGCGGAGGTGCGCGACGGCGACGTCGTCCTCATCCCGCACGGCTGGCACGGACCGTCGATGGCCGCCCCGGGCTACGACCTCTACTACCTCAACGTGATGGCCGGCCCCGGCGACGAGCGGGCGTGGCTGATCTGCGACGACCCCGCCCACACCTGGGTCCGCGACACCTGGGCCGACCAGCCGGTCGACCCCCGACTTCCGTTCGGAGGACACCGATGAGCAGCACCCCCGCCGCCCGCACCGTGCGACTGACCGTCGCCCAGGCGACGGTCCGCTTCCTCGAGGCGCAGCACGTCGAGCGCGACGGCCACACGCACGCCTTCTTCGCCGGGTGCTGGGGCATCTTCGGACACGGCAACGTCGCCGGCGTGGGTCAGGCGCTGCTGGAGCGCTCGCAGTCCGACGACCCGTCGCGCCTGGAGTTCTTCCACGGCCGCAACGAGCAGGCCATGGTGCACGCCGCCGTCGCCTACGCCCGCCAGTACGACCGCCTGCGGGCGATGGCGGTCACCGCCTCGGTCGGCCCGGGCTCCACGAACATGGTCACGGGCGCCGCGCTCGCGACCATCAACCGTCTGCCGGTGCTCCTGCTGCCCGGCGACGTCTTCGCCACGCGTCCGGCCAACCCCGTGCTCCAGGAGCTCGAGGACCCGTCGAGCATGGACACGACGGTCAACGACTCCTTCCGCTCCGTCTCGCGCTACTGGGACCGCGTGGCCCGCCCGGAGCAGCTGCCGTCGGCGCTGCTGCAGGCCATGCGCGTGCTCACGGACCCCGCCGACACCGGCGCCGTCACCCTCTGCCTCCCGCAGGACGTGCAGGCCGAGGCGCACGACTGGCCGGTCGAGCTGTTCGAGACCCGCGTCTGGCACGTCGGCCGCCCGGTGCCGCAGCCGGCCGAGCTCGAGCGCGCGGTCGCGGCCATCAAGGCCAGCCGACGTCCGCTCGTCGTCGCCGGCGGCGGCGTGATCTACGCCGGCGCCGACGCCGCGCTCGCCGCCTTCGCGGAGGCCACCGGGATCCCGGTGGGGGAGACGCAGGCCGGCAAGGGCTCGCTCCCGTACGACCACCCGCAGGCGCTCGGCGCGATCGGGGCCACCGGCACCACCGCCGCCGACGCGGTGGCCGCGGAGGCCGACCTCGTCATCGGCGTCGGCACCCGGTACAGCGACTTCACGACCGCCTCGCGCACCGTGTTCGCCGCCGAGGGCGTCCGCTTCGTGAACGTCAACGTCGCCCGCATCGACGCGCTCAAGCTGTCGGCCGCCACGCTCGTGGCCGACGCCCGCGAGGCGCTCGAGGCGCTCACCGAGGCCCTCGACGGCTGGCGCGTCGACGACGCCTACGTCGAGCGCAACACCGCCCTGGCGCAGGAGTGGGACGCGGTCGTCGAGGCGTCGCACCAGGCCGAGACGGGCGACACGCGACTCGTCCAGTCCGCCGTCCTCGGCGTCGTCAACGAGACGTCCGACCCACGCGACGTCGTGCTCTGCGCGGCGGGCTCGATGCCGGGCGACCTGCACAAGCTGTGGCGCACGCGCGACCGCAAGGGCTACCACGTCGAGTACGGCTTCTCCTGCATGGGCTCCGAGATCGCCGGCGGTCTCGGCGTCAAGATGGCCGCACTCGACCAGGCCCGCGAGGGCACCGACGACGACCGCGACGTGTTCGTCATGGTCGGCGACGGGTCGTACCTGATGATGAACACCGAGCTGGTCACCGCGGTGGCCGAGGGCGTGAAGATCATCGTCGTGCTGGTGCAGAACCACGGCTACGCCTCGATCGGTGCGCTGTCGCAGAGCCTCGGCTCGCAGCGCTTCGGCACCCGCTACCGCTACCGCACCGACACCGGCCTCGACGGCGACGTCCTGCCGGTCGACCTCGCGGCGAACGCGGCGAGCCTCGGTGCCGACGTGGTCGTCGCGAGCAGCATCGACGACCTGCGCTCGGCGGTGGTGAAGGCCAAGGAGTCCACGCGGACGACCGTGATCCACGTCGAGACCGACCCGCTCGTGCCCGCCCCGTCCAGCCCGGCCTGGTGGGACGTGCCGGTCGCCGAGGTCTCCGCCCTCGACTCCACCCGCGAGGCCCGCACCACCTACGAGCAGCACAAGGCCGACCAGCGCCACCACCTGGCGCCCACCGACACCCCTTCCACCGCACAGCAGAGCGAGGACACCCCCCGATGACGTACGAGACCACCTACGACCACTGGATCGGCGGACAGAGCGTCGCCGGCACCTCCGAGCGCGTCGGCGACGTGTTCGACCCGGCCCTCGGCACGCCGCAGAAGGGCGTCCGTCTGGCCTCCGTCGAGGACGTCGACGCCGCCGTCCAGGCCGCGCGCACCGCGTTCACGACCTGGAGCGAGACGTCCGTGACGGCGCGCTCGCGCGTCATGTTCGCCTTCCGCCAGCTGCTCGTGGAGCGCGAGGAGGAGCTCGCGCAGGTCATCAGCGCCGAGCACGGCAAGACCCTCGACGACGCACGCGGCGAGGTCGTCCGCGGTCGCGAGGTCGTCGAGTTCGCCTGCGGCATCCCGCAGCTGCTCAATGGCGAGTACAACGACCAGGTCTCCGGCTCGGTCGACTCCTACTCCTTCCGCCAGCCGCTCGG